>Ga0066856_10000054_pt1 | contig 33792 bp, 26 predicted proteins | sample ETNtaG_5_FD_65605 | JGI IMG/M metagenome (GOLD analysis project Ga0066856, IMG submission 65605) | Marine microbial and viral communities from oxygen minimum zone, Eastern Pacific Ocean - ETNP201406SV205 | ecosystem: Environmental > Aquatic > Marine > Oceanic | place: Pacific Ocean: Eastern...
AGCAATAGTTTTTTCATTTTATGGCTATTCACAACAAATCACGGGTATCGTAATTGAAGCTGCTTCAGAATTACCTATTCCTGGTGCTACTGTTTTATTGAAAGAAAAATCCACTGGAACAAATACCGACTTTGATGGAAAATTTACACTCAATAATTTTTCAGAAGGTGACATACTCGTTATCTCTTCAATCGGATTTATATCCAAAGAAGTTTTGATTGGATCCCAATTCAGTTATGTAATTGAATTAATTGAAGATGTTGCAAACCTAGATGAGGTTGTTGTAATGGGATATGGTACACAACTTAAAAAAGAAGTTACTGGTGCAGTATCAATTGTTGGAAGTGAGACAATAGAAAAAGTTAAGCCAATTCGTGTTGAGCAAGCTCTTCAAGGTCAAGTTGCAGGTGTTAATATTACATCTCAATCTGGATCACCAGGGGGAGGCTTAGATATTCGTATTCGTGGAATATCTACAAATGGGGATAATCGACCTCTAATTCTAATTGACGGAAATGTAATCGAGGAACTCAGTGTTCTAAACCCTTCAGACATTGCTAGTATTTCTGTTTTGAAAGATGCATCAGCTGGAATTTATGGAACGCGCGCATCAAATGGAGTCATCCTTATTTCAACGAAAAACGGAAGAAGAGCTACCCCACTTAAGCTAGAATACAATAATTATTTTGGTTTTCAAGAAACAACAAGAATTCTTCCAGTTCTTAATGCAACAGAATATGCCCTTATGGCTAATGAGTCTTTTGCTGCAGGAGGAAAAGAATTACCATATCCAACAATTTCTGATTTTGGACAGGGCACTAATTGGCAAAAGGAAGTTTTTCAAAAAGCCCCAATAACAAGTCATAATATTAGTATGAGAGGTGGTGGAGATAAGTCAACCTATTCTGTTGGATTTTCAGCCTTTGATCAAGATGGAATTGTTGGGGGAGACAAAGCTAACTTTAAACGTTTTACAGGAAGAATAAATTATAACGTTGAATTAATTGATGGTTTAGATTTGAAGGCTAATATAATTTATGCAAATACACAAAGAAAAACCTTGCCTGAGAATTCAATAGGTTCCTTACTATACAATGCAATTAATATGCCGCCCACTCTTTCCCCTTATGATGATAATGGAGGTTATACTAGAGCATTAGATCTAGGAAACGAGGTAGTAAATCCGTTAAAACAAAGAGACTTAGCATTAAATCTTACAACTGCTGATAGACTCAGTGGTGTTTTTGGATTTAAGCATGAAATTTTACCACAAATTAATGTTGAAACAAATTATCAGTGGAATTATACTGAGGTACTCGGCCAATATTTTAGTCCAACCTCTGATTATGGTGCCGAGGGTGTTTTTGGAGACAAGGTATTTGATAGAGAAGATCCAGGCTATTACCAGCCATTAGATATTTATCGTGATTACACTGTTGATATGCTTATTAATTTTGAACAGGAATTTGCAAACAAACACGATGTTAAAATTACTCTAGGCAACAGTATATTTAGAACCTTTGCCGATGGATTTGGTGTTTCTGCTGAAGGTTTACCTAACATTGAAAAAATTGAGGATGTCAAGTTAGGTTATGCTGAAAGAGTTACACCCAGATTCATAAATGTAAGCAATAGATACTCCGATAGTAGATTACTATCATATTTTTCTCGTTTACGATACTCTTTTGATGATAAATACTTTTTGACAGCTGTATTAAGAAGGGACGCATCATCTAATTTTGGACCAGGGAATAGTGTTGGTTATTTCCCTTCTGCATCGCTTGGTTGGATCGTAACGGAGGAAAATTTTATGTCTATTACTAACTTTTTTGATTTTTTAAAGCTCAAAACATCTTATGGATTTCTCGGCAATGATAGAATAGGCTCTTTTCTATACACCTCTACCCTTTCAGGAGAAGGAGTTTATGTATTTGACAATGAACTTGTATATGGAGTTGCCCAAGGAACTCCTTCAAACCCGATAATTAAATGGGAGGAGCAAGAAGCATTTAATGTGGGAGTTGAAATGCGATTTTTCGATAATCACATTAATTTAGGAATCGATTACTTCAAAAGGAAAACGAATGATTTACTTCTTCGCGTAGAAACCAGTAGAGTAGTGGGTGTTAGTGCTCCAGGGTCTGGGTCTCCTATTGCAAATGCTGGATCTGTTGAAAACTCAGGAATTGAAATTGAGTTTGGATATCAAGACACATTTTTTGATGAACTAGACTTTGGATTAAATTTTAATTTTTCATCACTTGACAATATAGTTACTGAAGTTAATAATCAAATTGGCTATGAAATTGGAGGAGCTTTCGGAATTGGAGGTTTTGATGGTCCTTCAAGAATGGAAGTTGGCTATCCAATAGGATATTTTTATGGCCTTCAGACTGACGGAATCTTTCAGTCTGTTGAGGAAGTAAATTCACACGCATCACAGCGTAGTTTAGGTGCATCTGCAGTCCCCGGAGATTTCAAATATATAGATCAAAATGGAGATGGCATTATTGATGAAAATGACAGAATGTATCTTGGGGATCCAATCCCTGATTACACAATGGGCTTAAATGTGTCATTTGATTTAAAAAATATAGATTTTTCAGCATATGCTTATGCTTCTGTTGGAAATGATATTGTTAGAAACTATGAAAGAAATTTGGACTTAACGAACAAACCGGCCTATAAACTCAACAGATGGCGAGGGCCAGGTACTTCTAATACAGACCCAAGAATAACTACTGCTGCAAATTCAAATACGAGATTTTCAGATTTTTATGTGGAAGATGGCTCCTATCTTCGTGTTCAAAACATTCAAATTGGCTACACGTTTAGCGAAAAAAATTCAAAACTAGATGTTTTAAAACCTTGGATAAAAGCTTCGGCTGAATCTATTCGGTTTTACGCATCTATTGGCAACGCATTTACTTTAACCAAATATAAAGGATTTGACCCAACTACATCTACAGGAGCACCTGTAGGAGGAGGCTTTGACCAAGGGTTTTATCCAAATCCAAGAACTTATAGCCTAGGGTTTAATTTAAAATTTTAATCGATGAAAAACTTTACATATTTCATTCTAATTACTTTTTTTGTTTTTCCATTTGTAGTTGCCTGTTCTGACGATTTTGTTCGTGTTGATCCTAACAATGTAGACACCGAAAATTATTTTAACTCAGAGCAAGAATACGAAAATGCCTTAGTAGGAGCTTATGACTTATTACATTCAACATATTTAAATGTTTTATTGGGTGAAATTGCATCTGATAATACACTTGCAGGTGGTGAAAGTGCAACTGATGTTCCTGGAATTCAGCAAGTCGATGATATGATTCACACTGCAGTGAACACACAACTAAGAGATATTTGGGGCTGGATGTTTGCAGGAGTTAATAGGGCCAATTATATTTTAGAATTTCAAGATAAAACCGACTTTCAAAATAAACCTAATGTAATTGCACAAGCTAAATTTTTGAGAGCCTATTATTATTTTCAATTAGCTAAATGGTTTGGTCCTGTACCTTTGGTCGTTGATAAAAGAATAAATTTTGGAGATCAGTTTAATCTAGAAAGAATCCCTTTAAGTGAAGTATACACACAAATCGAGAACGATTTAATCAATGCCATTAAAGATTTGCCAGTTGAACAAACAATGATTGGTAAAGCAACAAAAGGGGCGGCGCAAGGACTTCTTGGGAAAGTTTATCTGTATAATGAAAAATTTGAAGAGTCTGCTGAAATATTAGATGAGCTAATCAACTCTAACAACTATGATTTGGTTCCGTTTTTTGCAGATTTATTTGAAAATGATACAAATTTTGAGTTTTCAACATCATCTGACGATGTAAATCTTGATGATGATTCAATATTCATTGAGGATCATATTCTTATAACGGGTAAAGAGGTGCTCTACACAAGTGATACACCAATAGAAGGGTTAAATTCAGGCTCTACTTATTACGCAATCGTAATTGATTATAATAGTATAAAATTAGCTAATTCAAAACTAGAGGCTGAGTCTAATATTTCAATTGATTTAACTGATTTTTCTGACGGAATACATTCATTATACGCTCAATACGAAAACTCAATAGAATCGGTTTTTGAAATACAATATACTGACCTTGAAGGAGGAAGCTTTAACTGTTTACAGTGTAATGAAGGAAATGTATCTGTTGGTTTTAACGGAATCAGAAAATATATAGGCACTCCTTTTGGCCCAAGGTTTGAATCGGGATATAGCTTTAATGTTCCAACTCAAGAATCATACGACGCTTTTAATGCTGCTGATTTACGTAGAGACATTTCGATTTTAAATATAGATAAATGGGTGGCTGAATGGTCAGAACTGGGAGTAATAATAACTTATGGTGAAGGAAATGAGCATACTGGATTTTTCAATAGAAAATATATACCTAGAAGGCGTGACCTAAATATTCCAGATCCAAATCTCACAAATCCTAATAACTATCGATCGATAAGATTTGCAGATGTGTTATTAATGGCAGCAGAAGCTCATAACCGGAAAACTAATCCAAATGATACAAAAGCATTAGAGTATTTAAATAGAGTGCGTACCCGTGCTTTTGGGATTTCAGACTTCAACACTTCAGCTTCTGGTAACACTCTTACTCAATTGATATGGAATGAGCGCAGGCTTGAACTAATGGGTGAAGGTCATCGTTTCTTTGACTTAGTCCGTACAGGTCAGGCAAAAGATTATATTGACGGATTTGAATTGGGTAAGCACGAATTATTCCCAATCCCTAGTGTGGAGATTGAATTAACAGGAAATATATGGGAACAAAACCCTGGATACTAAACTTGATCTAATGAAAAAAATATTAATTATAGTCATAGCTTTTTCACTAACAGGCTGTGAAATATCTGAAGATGAAATTAGAGATACATCTTTTGCTGATACTATTATTGTTCCTTCTAGTATTGTTATTGACACTCAAATTTCAACTGATAATTCGGGACGTGTATTAATCACTCCATCTGCTGAAGGGACTTCATTGTTTTATGTTGACAAAGGGGATGAGTCACCAGTTGATGAAATTAGTATCGGTGGATCGGTTGAGAATTTTTACAATACAGGAGACTACACAATCTCAGTAACAGCAGAATCTGCAACTGGTGAGCAGTTAACTTTGACAAAAGAAATTTTTGTGCTTTCCACTTGCATCGTTGATGAAAGTGACAATGTAAATAGCGAGGCAGGCCCACTGTTAATTGATATTGAAAATAAATTTAATTCATTATTTACTAATCTTGGGGGTATTAGCTCATTACCTGAAACTAATCCAAAACACGACCTCAACAATACAACCTGTACAGTTGAGAAAGTATCAATGAATAGTGGGTGCTCGAGCTTTGCTGGTCTGTTGTTAACTTTTCCTAATGATTATCAAATAAACGAGACCTCTAATTTATTCTCAATGAGTGTTTTATCCTTAGAAATAAGTGTTGATGTTTCTGTATTTTTTATTGGTTCTCAAAACTATGAGTTACAACAAACAGTTAAAAATTTCAACCAATGGGAAACACTTAATTTCGATTTATCTCCTTATGATGGAGAAACATTAAAGAGGATTATTTTATATTTTAATAAAGGTGAGCCATGTGACGATAGTGTTTATTACTTCGATCAAATAGAATTAAAAAGCTAATTATGAAATACAAGAATTTACTTTTTTTACTTTTATACTTAACATTTTATTCCTGTCAAGAAGAGGATTATTTTTTTGGTTTAATAACAACTCCTGACAATATTATTGTAGACTTTCAGATCGTAGGTGCTTCTACCGATTCTCCATATGGAGATGGATCAGGTGAAGTAATCTTTACAACAAGTGCGGATAATAGCTTATCCTATAAATACATAATTAAAGGCGTTGAATATCTTGCTCCGTCAGGTCAAAAATCTCATTTGTTTTCAGATCCTGGTATTCAAACGTATACTGTTTCTGTTGTCGCAATAGGAGCTGCAGGCGTCCAATCAAGCACAACTATAAACATAGATGTTTATGTTGAATATATTCCACCACCAGATTTAATAACAATGCTGACAAGTGATAGCCAAAGAACTTGGAGAATGAAAAGCGAAGCTCCTTTTCACTTTGGTTTAGGTCCATTTGAAGGAGTAGAGCCTTTTGCATGGTATAGTGCAGGTGTAGGTGAAAAGTCTTACACTGGTATGTATGATGACAGGTTTGTTTTCAATTTGGATGGTACTTTTACCCACCTTACAAATGAAACTGTTTTTGGTTTTGAAGAATATCTCGTTGCAGATTATGGTCCTTCAGACCAAGAATCTAATGATATCGGTGAAGTAGATCACTATCCACTTGAAAATTATTCAGAACAATGGAGTTTGTCTGGACCAGGTGGCGTTGAAACATTGTCATTAACTGGAAATGCTTTTATTTCTTTTTATGTAGGTAATCATACTTATAAAATTTTAGAAAGAACCCCAAATGAAATGCTTCTTCAAATCACCGAATCTGACGAAGGTTATGAATGGTATCTAAGATTAATATCCGAAGATTAATAATCTTTAATAAATTAATGACCAAAAAAACCCTTTTTATCGCTTTTGTCGTATCCCTTGGGGGTTTCTTATTTGGGTTTGACGCAGGGATCATTTCTGGAGTAATGTCCTATGCTGGCCCTCAGTTTAATCTAAACGATGCACAAACTGGGTGGGTTGTTAGCTCACCCTCATTTGCTGCCATGATTGCAATGCTAATTACAGGTCGTTTGAGTGATCGAATCGGACGAAAAAAGATTTTGCTAGCTGTTGCTTTTCTCTACGCACTTTCTGCGATTACTTCTTCCTATGCAATTTCTTATGAGACCTTGTATATCACTCGTATGGTTGGAGGTTTGGCCTTTGGTTCTGCATTGATTTTAGCGCCGACTTATATTGCTGAAATTTCAACGGCAGAAAATAGAGGAAAACTTGTTTCTATTCAGCAACTAAATATTGTTCTAGGGTTTTTTGCTGCTTTTTTGAGTAACTACTATTTCAATCAATTCAACGATTCGGGGAGTCAAGTTCTAAGCGACGAAAATGTTTGGAGATGGATGTTGGGAGTTGAGTTTTTTCCTGCAATTTTTTATTTTGGATTCTTATTCTTTGTTCCTAAAAGCCCGCGTTGGCTTTACACCCAAAATCGAGTTGACCAAGCCAAGATTGTACTTGAGCGTATCCATGGATCAGAGCAAGCAGAAATCGAAATTCATTCTATCGAAAAGAATATTGAAGAGAGTAAGATTTTAAAAGCAGTTTCCATTCGAGAACTCTTTAGTCCAGCCTTGCGATTCATTATGATTGTTGGAGTCACCTTGGGAATCTTGCAACAAGTCACAGGAATCAATGCCATTTATTTCTATGCGACGTCCATATTTAAACAAACGGGTATCGGAACAGACGCTGCTTTTTCATCTGGTATTCTACTGAGCTTTACCACAGTTGTCTTTACATTCCTTGCAATTTATTTGATTGATCGCATGGGAAGACGACCGCTTCTATTGCTTGGAATGTCTGGAATCGCAGTGAGCTTGTTATTGTGCGCCTATAGTTTTAGTCAAGCAACATATGAGCTTTCAGATGCTGAAATCAACTCATTTGAAAATATTGACATTTATAAGCTCGCAGAATTTCAAGATATCAACTACGACAGTGATGTTGCCTTCAAAAATGAAATCAAAGCCGCTATAGGAAACCAAGTCTATGCGCTCAATGAAGGAGCCATTTTGGAAGCTGCTATTGATATGAATGCAACTCTTGTATTAATAGGGATCCTTGGATTTATCGCTTGCTTTGCATTTTCGTTAGGGCCAGTGATGTGGGTAATGCTATCTGAAATTTTTCCAAATCGTTATCGCGGCTTAGCAATTGGCGTTATCGGATTTATCAACTCTTTTTCTAGCTGGCTTATTCAACAAATTTTCCCTTGGGAAATTTCAAATTTGGGTAGTGCATTGACTTTCTTTATTTACGGACTTATCGCCACATTAGGAGTGCTGTTGTTCGTAAAAATTCTTCCTGAAACAAAAGGAAAGTCACTTGAAGAAATTGAAAACGAATTGGTTAATATCATTAAAGATTAAAAGCATTTAACTAGGTTTTACATTGGGAACTAAGCCAATTGAAATCAATTTTTTTTGACTTTTACTAAAAATAAAAACATTCTAACGAGTAGCATACATGTACATCGGGCAAAATAAAAGACAAAAAAATACGATTGAGCCAGAGGGTGAACTAATAAAATTAGAAGGAGAGTGGTTTTACAAAATCAATCATATTGATAATATGCCACCATTTTTTATGAGCATAGTCAGTGATTCAAATCATTGGATGTTTATTGGAAGTAATGGAGGTCTTTCTGCGGGTAGAAAAGACTGTAACCAAGCGCTATTCCCTTATTATACAGTTGATAAAATTTTAGAGACTTCTGAAACCACAGGGAGTAAAACAATTTTACGAGTTGAAGAAGGCGGTAAGTCTCTATTGTGGGAACCCTTTTCGTTGCTCACAGACTCGGTTTATAATACCGAAACAAATTTGTACAAAAGTGAATATGGAAATGTTGTGATTTTTGAGCAAATCAATCACGACCTAGGACTTTCATTTTCATACCAATGGAACTCGAGCAATCGATTTGGGTTTGTCCGCCGTGCAACACTGAGGAATCACTCTAAAACCAAAAAGGTCGTTCACATCTTAGATGGGATTCAAAATCTAGTACCTTATGGAGTTGAAGCTGATTTGCAAAACAGCAAGAGTAACCTTGTTGACGCTTATAAGAAAAGTGAATTGGAAAAAGAATACGCCTTGGGGATCTATGCTCTGAGCGCGATTATCGTTGACCGTGCAGAGCCAAGTGAGGCGCTTAAAGCAACAACTGTTTGGTCTTCTGGGTTGAGTAACCCAACTTATTTATTATCATCCTTCCAACTCGAAGGTTTTCGACGAGGGCAAAATCCTAAGGAAGAGTGGGAAAACAAAGGCGAAAAAGGAGCATATTTCTTAGTTGATAAAATCACACTTGAAGCGTCTCAAAACAAAGAATGGTATATCGTGGCTGACGTAAACCAGTCTATGATTGGCATACGTTCTTTAACGCAAACTATGACCAATGGTGACATCATTGATCAAGTACAAAAAGACATTCAGACAGGCACAGACAACTTGATTCAACTTTGCGCAGCAGCAGACGGTCTGCAGCTTACCAACGACAAGAGAACCATCATGCGCCACTTTTCCAACACCATGTTTAACATCATGCGTGGGGGAATTTTCGACACCAATTATCAGATTGAAAAAGCAGATTTCCTTCCCTATCTTCAACAAGCGAACAAAGCGGAGTTCGAAAAATTTCAAGATCAACTCAATCAATGGGATGACCTATTTTCACTAGAGCAATTGGCAACCAATATCAGATCAATTCCTTCCGTTCCAATCAAACGATTGGCCACAGAATATTTACCGCTCAAATTTAGTCGCCGTCATGGCGATCCGAGCCGTCCGTGGAACTGGTTTACAATCAATACACAAAACGAAAACGATGGTTCAAAAATTTTAGATTATCAAGGCAACTGGCGTGATATTTTCCAAAACTGGGAAGCGCTTGCACATGCCTACCCATCCTTTATTGAAGGGATGATCTTTAGGTTCCTCAATGCGTCAACCTTTGATGGGTATAATCCATATCGAGTTACCAAAGACGGATTTGATTGGGAAATTATCGAGCCACACGATCCATGGTCTTATATTGGGTATTGGGGAGATCATCAAATCATTTACTTGTTGAAGTTTTTGGAATTTATCCAAAAACACTTCCCTGGAAAACTAGCAAATAGTTTGGCCGAAAACCATTTTGTCTATGCCCATGTTCCTTATATCATCAAGTCGTATGATGACATTGTGAAAAACCCAAAGGATACGATACTTTTTGACGAGGAATTACACAATCAAATTGATCAACAAAAAGAGACTCTGGGTGCAGATGGGGCTTTACTTAAAACGCCGAGTGGTGAAGTGTATCACGTCAATATGCTTGAAAAACTGTTGGCAACCATCCTTGCGAAAATGTCAAATTTCGTTCCTGAAGCAGGAATTTGGCTAAACACCCAGCGACCCGAATGGAACGATGCGAACAATGCACTAGTTGGTAATGGAACATCAATGGTGACCTTATACTATATGCGTCGTTTATTTTCGTTTTTTGACAATTTGATCAAAAGCGCTGACTTTACTTCTTCTGCCATCTCAGAAGAGTTGGTTCGTTTCTTCAATGATATTTTAACCCAGTTGGTAAAGTACGAAGGGTTTCTTGTCAATTCAATAAGTCAGCAAGATCGACAGTCGGTTGTTGATGCCCTAGGGCAAGCGGGGAGTAGCTTTCGAAATCAGGTTTACAACAATGGCTTTTCTACAAAAACAGCTGACATCAGTATAGCAGACCTCAAAGAGTTTATCCGCGTCAGTTTGGCGTTTATTGACCATTCAATCGATGCGAACAAAAGGGAAGATGGCTTGTATCATGCTTACAATCTAATCACATTTGAAGAGCAAGGTAGCGTATCGATTTCCTATCTCGATGAAATGCTCGAAGGTCAAGTGGCCGTTTTAAGCTCTGGTTATTTGAGTCCTGCACAAGCAGATGAAGTTCTCAATCAAATGCGAAATAGTAAGCTTTACAGAGAAGATCAAAACAGTTATGTTTTGCATCCGAACAAAGACTTACCTCGCTTTTTTGAGAAAAATAATGTACCAACTGAATCTGTTGAAAGTTCAACTCTACTGAAAACATTACTAGCTGATAACAACAAACAAGTCATTCAAAAGGACTCTGCAGGGGCCTATCACTTCAATGGCAATTTTACAAATGCGGACAGCTTAAAAAACGCATTGTCTGAATTGCCAGCTCAATATGACAATTTGGTCACAACTGAAGAAGAGGGTCTATTGCATGTGTTTGAAGACTTGTTTGATCACAAATCCTTTACGGGTCGATCAGGTACGTTTTTTGGCTTTGAAGGACTAGGATCCATTTATTGGCACATGGTATCCAAGTTGGCATTGGCCGTGCAAGAAGTCCTATGGGAATCGATCCACAAGCAGTCTGAATCTGATGTCATTGCCTCCCTAGAAAAACATTATTACGAAGTTGTTGACGGAATTGGCACTCACAAAACACCAAAAGCATATGGTGCTTTCCCAACAGACCCATACTCTCATACCCCTGCTGGTCGAGGCGCACAACAGCCCGGAATGACAGGTCAGGTCAAAGAGGATATCTTGTGTCGTTGGGGAGAGTTTGGCGTATATGTACAAGGCGGAAAACTCTTTTTTAACCCGACAATTGTTCGAACAGAGGAGTACTTAGAGGAGCAAAAGGAATTTGAATTCTACGATGTAGAAAACAAAAAGCAAACGCTGACCATTCCAAAGCACGCACTCTGTTTTACCTATTGCCAAGTACCGATTGTTTACCACAACCAATCCAATGCCAATGGAATTGAGCTTGTTCTCTCCAATGGGGAACAGAAGAAGATTGACCAACATCACCTCTATGCGGATGATGCAGCCAATCTCTTTAGCCGAAATGGAAAAATCTCTCAAATCAATATTTATTTCTCATGAATCAATTTCAAACAATTCAACGAATCGTGTTACTGATTACTGGTGTTTCCCTACTTTGGACGAGCTGCTCAACTTTCCCACAAGGTCCAACGGCAGCAGATATCCTAGGAAACCCAAACTATCAAGCGATTTCCTATGGGGGCTATAGGGCGATATTTCGTGATATCGTACCTAGTGTTGACCAAATCAAGGATGATATGCGAATATTATCTGCGATAGATGTCAAAATACTGCGTACCTATAATACAGAGCTGGCAGAATTGCCAAATCTACTGCAAGCGATTTCAGAGCTCAAACAAGAGAACTCATCATTTGAGATGTATGTGATGGTTGGTGCTTGGATTAACTGTAAAGACGCTTGGACAGACCACCCAGACCACACCCAAGAGGATGAAGCATACAATGAAGCCGAAGTACAACGTGCGGTTCAATATGCCAAACAATATCCAGATATCATTAAAATGATTGCAGTTGGAAACGAAGCCATGGTTCATTGGGCGACAAGCTATTTTGTACCACCTTCGGTGATTTTAAAGTGGGTCAATTATCTGCAAGATCTCAAAAACGAAGGAGATCTTCCCAGCGACTTGTGGATTACAAGCTCCGACGATTTTGCTGCATGGGGAGGTGCTTCAGACAATTATCACACAGAGGATTTGAATCGTTTAATCGCCGCTGTCGATTTTATTTCGATGCATACGTATGCCTTTCACAATTCTCATTACAGCCCCGATTATTGGTACAGCCGAGATCCGAGTTTGAGTAAAATCGAGCAAATTGACGCATCGATTCAGCGCGCAGGGGAGTTTGCAGCTGGCCAATACAACGATGTAAAGCAGTATATATTGAGTTTGGGAATCGACAAACCAATTCATATTGGAGAGACTGGTTGGGCAACTGTGTCAAATGGCTACTATGGAGCAGAGGGTTCACAAGCAGCCGACGAGTATAAAGCAAAAGAGTATTATGATTTTCTGCGAAAGTGGTCCAATGAAAATGGCGTGAGTTGCTTTTATTTCGAAGCTTTCGATGAGCCATGGAAAGATGCCGAAAACCCGATGGGATCTGAAAATCATTTTGGGTTGTTTACAGTTGACGGAAAAGCAAAATATGCCTTGTGGAGTTCAGTTGATAAAGGAATTTTTTCTGGATTGACACGAAATGGAAACACGATTGAAAAAACTTTCAATGGGAATGAGAACAAGCTGTTAGTTTCTGTCTTACCCCCAATAGCTCCTAAAAAGGATATAAACAAATAGATTATGTATTATAAAACTCTTCTTTTAATGATTCTTTTTACAGTGATTTCTTGTAATTCAATAAACCCTGAAGTGCAAGTTTATGAAACCTCTGAAAGCGGCAATCAATTAAGCTTGAAAACAACATTCGAACATGATTCAGAGGCATCAACAATCGTGATTAACTCAAAAAAAGAACTTCAAACCATAACAGGCTTTGGTGGAGCATTTACCGAATCTTCGGCTTATTTGCTGAACAAGATGAGTGAAGAGAAACGCATTGAAATTTTAGCAGCTTATTTTGCGAAAGATGGTGCGCGATATTCTCTTGCGCGTACGCATATGAACTCATGTGACTTTTCATTAAACAATTACTCCTATACGCCAGTGGCAGGAGATAAAAATTTGGATCACTTTTCGATAGATCAGGATAAAGATGATATTATTCCTATGATAAAGGATGCGATGGCGATATCAGAGGACGGGTTTAAACTTTTTTCTTCGCCTTGGACTGCATCTCCATGGATGAAAGACAATAACAGTTGGGTAGGTGGAAAGCTGTTGCCAGAGTATTACGACACTTGGGCTTTGTTCTTTTCAAAATATGTTGACGCCTACAATGCAGAAGGAATTGACATTTGGGGATTTACTGTCGAAAATGAGCCACACGGAAATGGTGAGAATTGGGAAAGCATGCATTATTCTCCTGAGGAAATGACGCACTTCGTTCAAAACTTTTTGGGTCCAAAGCTCGAAGCTGATGGTAAAGGACACCTTAAAATTTTAGGTTATGACCAAAACCGTGAAGGAATACGTGAGTGGGTAGATGTGATGTACAAAGACGAAGCTTCAAGTAAGTATTACGACGGAACAGCAATTCATTGGTACGAAAGCACTTATGACTATTTCCCGGAAGAATTGCAGTACGCACACAAAAAGGCCCCAGAAAAATATCTCATTCAAACGGAAGCTTGTGTAGATGCCGAAGTGCCTGTTTGGAAAGACGACAAATGGTATTGGAAAAAAGAAGCAACGGATTGGGGATATGACTGGAGAGAGGAAGAGAAAAAATATTTACATCCCAAATACGCTCCTGCCAATAGATATGCTCGTGACATTATTGGATGCCTAAACAATTGGGTCGATGGTTGGGTAGATTGGAATATGGTTTTAGACACCAAAGGAGGACCGAATTGGGCAAATAACTGGTGTATTGCCCCTGTAATTGTAGACCTAGAAAAGGACGAGGTTTACTACACACCGCTATACTATATCATGGCTCATTTTAGTAAGTTTATTCGACCAGAAGCAAAAGTAATTGATGCCAAAAAATCAGATGAGGAACTTATGGTATCTGCTGCCAAAAATCCAGATGGAAGCATAGCAGTTGTGGTATTTAATGAAGGAGCCACTCCAAAAAATTTCGAATTAACTCATAATGATTTAAGCAAAAACATAAGTATAAGTCCGCAAGCAATACAAACCATTGTGATATACAACAACTAAAACTAACATTATGGACAACCACTTCTTAAAAAATAGAGTCACATTAGGTCAAAAAATTGCTTTTGGCATAGGCATGTTTGCCAATCAAATGTTTCCTGCCATTCTTGGGATATTTATGGTTGTCTTAGTTCAAGATTTGGGTTTTACAGGGTGGATGTGGTCTCTTATATATTTTTTTCCTAGAATATTTGATTCTATTACCGATCCTGTAATGGGTTTTATTTCCGATAATACAAAATCTAAATGGGGACGCCGCAAACAGTATGTTTTGATAGGCGGTATTATTATGGGAGTTGCTTACATTTTCATGTGGCAACTATTTAAGGAGAATACATTACAATTCAATTTTTGGTATTTCTTTATATGGTCTATCGTTTTTTATTTAGGACTTACTTTTTTTAGTGTACCCTATGTAGCTATGGGATATGAAATGAGCGATGATTTTCACGAGCGCACAGACATTATGGCTATCGCTCAGTGGATTGGGCAATGGGCGTGGGTGATTGCTCCGTGGTTTTGGGTCATTATGTATGACCCCGAATGGTTTCCTTCAGCAGATGTAGCAGCAAGAGAATTAGCAATATGGGTAGCAATCCCCTGTGCAATTTGTGCTATTGTTCCAGCAATATTTATAAAGAGTAAATCTACCCTTAACGAAGATTATGAGCCGTTGAATATTGCTAATATTGGCGCTAGTCTTGGAAAAATTTATGACAGCTTTATAGAAGCATTTAAAATTAAAGAATTTAGAAAATTATGCGGCGCTACATTTTTTATATACAACGCCTTTATGGCTGTGTCATCCCTTACATTCTTTGTAATTGTATATAAACTTTTTAATGGCGATGCCGAAGCTACCGGAATTTGGGTGTCATTGTTTGGATGCCTTGGTGCATTGGGAACTACTTTTGTTGTTATCCCAACTGTAGCATGGTTGTCAAAAAAAATGGGGAAGAAAAAAGCATTTATGCTTTCCCAAAGCATCTCAATTCTTGGGTATTTTATGCTGTACTTTTTATTCATTCCTGGAAAGCCTTGGATGTACATTATCGCTCTTCCATTTTTTTCATTTGGTATTGGAAGTTTATTTACCATAATGATGTCTATGACTGCAGATGTAATAGACGTTGATGAGTTGAATTCAGGTAAAAGAAGAGAAGGGCTTTTTGGAGCTATTTACTGGTGGATGATTAAAGTAGGTTTTGCTATAGCAGGGGCTCTAAGCGGTATTATTATTGCAGCTGTTGGGTTTAACCCAGACTTAACCACTGTAGAGCAACAATCGTCAGTAGATGGGCTGCATGCTTTCTTTTGTTTTTTTCCAACACTTGGAACATTGGGCGCAATGTGGATTATGCGTAACTATAGTATAGATGAGATTCGTGCCAATGAAATAAGAGCACTATTAAAAGCTCGGAAAGGAAAATCGCTAACTCCATTCTCATGATGTATATTTGTCCCATGAAACGAATAGTCTTGTTGATTTTTGTGGTTATCACCTCATGCTCCCAATCCGGACAAAAAGTAACGAATACCGAACCAATCGTTATCAAAAACAGAGACTTTTTTGACGCCAAACCTCAACTCACCCCAATTCCCCTTGGTGAGGAGCAGCCATTTACGTCCTTGTATGCACAACTTGAAGAGTTGCCAAATGTGGACACCAATACTCTTCAACAGCAGCTCGAATCGATTGGATATGAAGCAGATCTAATTTCGAAAAAAAACTTTCCAGATCAACTTCGCATACCTCAACTCCTAAGTCGGTATAAAGTTTTTCGAACTCGAATCGGGATTGTTCGTTATGCTAATTCATCGCAGTATACAGATTCCTCTTTTGTTAAGGGAATAGATGATGTGATTATTTCTTGGAATGTATTTGCTAATCACTACAACCGAATTACTAAGGAGTTTGATCAAGACCAAGTTTCGGATTAAAAAAAGCATATCCCAACGATTCAACCTTCGGGTCAATAACTATTTTATTTGTATTTCCGGGCTCTTTAGCAAATTTTGGTGAAGGGAGTTGCATCTCTTTTGCAGCTTGCTCGTAGAACTCCTGTTTTGTGGGATGCCATGGTGCAACACCATTATAGATACTCTGCCAAGGAGCTTGATCAGCCAAATATCGAAGTAATCCGATAGCATCTGCTTTGTGAATCAAGTTGATCGGAGCTTGGGGGTTATTAACTACTGGTAATTTGGCGAGTTCTTTCACAGGGTGTCGGTCGCCACCCAAAAGGCCACCCAAACGAACGATCTGAGTAGAAAAACCCTCTTGGGATTGTAAAATATTTTCAACCTCAATAAGCTGCCGCCCACTTTCGGTTTGTGGTTGAGGGACTGTATTTGGTGTAACAAGTCCTTGCTGCGTACCATAAACACCCGTGCTGCTGGTAAACACTATCTCTTTGACTTTGCTCTTATGGATTTCTGCAAGGAGCTGATGAATCACCGCAACAAAATTTCGTTTTAGATTTTTTCGAATCCCGGGCGGGATGGTTAAAAACAAACGGCTGACCCCATCTAGGAATTCAGACAGATTGCCTGCAATATGGTTTTCGCTGATTTGGACAGCAAAGCCACGAATCCCCTCCACCTGAAGAGAATCCGCAGCTTTTTTCGATTGCCGACTACCATGCACAACAAAATCATCCGCCACATAGGATTGGGCAAGCCCCAGACCAAGCCAACCACAACCCAGCACCCCAATTCGCTCTTTCATATTGCAAAAATAGACTCTTTTCAAGCTGTTCTTCAACCCATTTGTAAAAAAAAATGTACATTGTTAAGAATAAAAACACAACTATATGGCAATTAAAAGTTTTCAAGGTGTTCGTGCAAAGTCAAAACCAGCTTCCAATCCTCTTTTGCTTGTTTCTGACTATATGACAAGAGAGCTCATTACATTTTCTCCTGACCAATCGATTTTAGAAGTGATGGAATTGTTTATTCGTCATCGCATTTCTGGTGGACCAGTCGTTGATGACAAAGGAATACTTGTTGGGATTGTTTCAGAGGCAGACTTTATGAAGCAGATCTCGGAGAGCCGTTATTTTAATATGCCCATTTTAGAGAAGCAAGTGGCATACTTTATGTCGTCTCCTGTTAATACGATTGAGCATGATCGCACGATTTTTGACGCGGCTTTGTATTTCCACAGGAATAGCCGTCGTCGCTTGCCGGTACTCAACAATGGACGTTTGGTTGGTCAGGTCAGCCGGCGCGATATTGTTGTAGCGGCCTTACAGTTGCGCAGTCAGCGTTGGCGTTAGTCCCAGTCCTGCCTTTACCAATACATACCAGTGATTCATTCAGATTTATATAGCCTTGGTCGTACTCAAAATAATAGGTCTTTCCAGCTTTTGTGCGATAAATACTTGTGATATAAGAAAACGAAAAAGTTGCTATCTAAGGCAAGCTGGTACAACGAACCTACAAAACCAAAGACGGTGAAAAATGCTATATCACCAAAGTGAATTGTGATGAGCTAATGATGCTCTAATCCTAAAAGTAGATGTCTTGCGCCAATCGAAACGTATTGGCGTGGGCCTCTACTAAAATCGAAATTTCAGGTACATACCCACCACCGATACTACACTGCACTGGTATGGCGTGTTGTCGACACCATTGCAAGACCATCTCATCGCGCCGCTTACAACCCGCTACTGACAAACCCAATCTTCCCAATTTATCTTGCGCTATTACATCCACTCCACATAAATAAAACACAAAGTCTGGCTTTATATTTTGGTATAACTTTTTGAGTACATCTTGTAAAGTCTTTATATAGGTCGCATCATCAGTTTGGTCAGCTAAACCAATGTCCCAATCGCTCATTTCCTTTCGGAAAGGATAGTTTTTTTCGCCATGCATGGAGAACGTAAATACATCCTTGTGATTTGAAAAAATAGCTGCTGTTCCATTGCCCTGATGAACATCCAAGTCGAGAATCAACACCTTGTCCGCTTTGCCATTGTCTAGTAGCCATTGCGCTGCAATGGCTTGGTCGTTGAGCATACAAAAGGCCTCTGATCGATCAGCATAGGCATGGTGTGTTCCCCCAGCAATGTTCATGGCAATACCATGTGTCAAAGCTTGTTCAGCTCCGTCAATGGTTCCTTGTGCAATGACATGTTCACGTTGTACCAGTGTCTTAGAGAGCGGAAACCCCAAACCCCTGATTTCTGCCTTTGAGAGTGTGAGTGCACACAATTGCTCGTAATAGGCAGGTGTGTGGACTCGTAAAACCGTGTCTTTGTCAATGGGTTTTGGACTAAAAAACTGCTCCGGGTTACAAGTCCCTTCGTGTAGGAGTTGCTTTGGTAACAACTCATATTTTATCATGGGAAAGCGATGCTTTTCGGGTAGTGGATGTGCATAGCATGCATCAAAGGCAATGTAAAGCATAGGCTTAGACGCTCTGGGATTTCAGTTTGTCTATTTGTACTTGAATATCATCATCTTCAACTTTTGAAAACAACAATTCACTAGGGGCAAGCACAGTCCCAACGGGGACAAATTCGGTTTGTGCCAAATCATCCCATTTGGATTCAAAAGGGAGGCCCAAAATTTGTTTGAGTTTTTTAGCAGTTTGTGGTAGAAAGGGGGTGCTGGCAATAGCCAAAACAGCGGCAATTTGCAGGCCGTTATACATGATGGTTTTGACGCGTTCTGGATCTACTTTATGCTGTTTCCAGGGTTCCTCATCAGCCAGGTATTTATTACCTAAGCGAGCAATTTTTAAGAGTAGTTGACTGGCTTCGCGAAAGCGATAGCCCTCCACTGAGGAAGCGATTTGGGTAGGTAGAGCGTGCAACTCGGCTAGGGTTTCCTCATCGACTTGCGTATTTGAATTTGGCGCTGGTACAAAACCATCATAATATTTATGAGTAAGAACGACAATCCGATTGATAAAGTTTCCGTAAATGGCAACGAGTTCATTGTCGTTTCGGGCTTGGAAGTCACGCCATGTAAAGTCATTGTCTTTATTTTCAGGTGCATTGGCAGTCAATACATAACGCAATACATCTTGCTTACCTGGAAAATCCTCCAAAAACTTATGCAGCCAAACGGCCCAGTTTTTTGAGGTGGATAGCTTTTGCCCCTCAAGGTTTAAAAATTCATTGGCTGGTACATTGGTCGGCAATACATAAGACCCCTCAGCGTGTAACATAGCGGGAAAGATAATACAATGAAACACGATATTGTCTTTGCCGATGAAGTGGATGAGTTTGGTGTTTTTGTCTTTCCAATAAGTTTTCCAGTCTGTGTTGTTTTTCTCAGCCCATTCTTTGGTTGCGGAGATGTATCCAATTGGCGCATCAAACCAAACATAGAGGACTTTGTTTTCACCACCTGATACAGGAACAGGTATCCCCCAGTCGAGGTCTCGAGTCACTGCTCGTGCTTTGAGTCCATCGTCAAGCCAGGATTTTACTTGTCCATAAACGTTGGGCTTCCAGTCATCAGCATGTCCTTTCAGAATCCAGTCTTCTAAAAAGGTTTGGTACCGATCCAAAGGCAAAAACCAATGTTTGGTTGCTTTAGTTACAGGAACACTTCCCGAAAGTGTAGAGGTTGGATTAATCAGATCAGTCGCGTTGAGCGAACGTCCACAAGATTCACATTGATCGCCATAGGCTTCATTATAGCCACAATGAGGACAAGTACCCACCACAAATCGGTCTGCCAAAAACTGTTCGACCTCCTGATCGTAAAGTTGTTCTGTGGTTTCTTCAATAAAATTGCCTTTGTTGTAAAGTGTTTTAAAAAAGTCACTTGCTGTTTCATGATGGATGGGGTCTGAGGTTCTTCCGTAGTGGTCAAAAGATATGCCAAAGTCATCAAAAGACGACTTGATCATATTATGATAGTGATCAATGAGCTCTTTTGGAGATTTCCCCTCTCTTTTTGCTTGAATGGAAATCGCCACACCATGTTCATCACTTCCACATACAAAAAACACATCCTCTCCTTTCATTCGCAGGTACCTTGCATAAATGTCTGCAGGGACATAAACACCAGCGAGATGTCCGATATGAATTGGACCATTGGTGTAGGGAAGTGCTGCGGTAATCGTGTAGCAGTTATTTGACATTTAGGAATCTCTACTGGCCTCAAAAATAAACAATAATCTCCCCTCTTATTCATTTTTATATATTCAAATTCAAATTAACTCCAATGAACACAACCATTAGTGGTAGAAAAGGCCAAGACTTAGCCGCAAAAAGCTATCAAAAATATGGGCTTAACATTTTAAAACGTAATTATCGTTTTCGTAACTTAGAAGTGGATATCATTATTCAAAAGGCGATAAACTCGCTATCGTAAAAGTTCAATTGGCTCAGCAATAACTGCTTTGGGGACCCACAATCCATTGTTTTTAAAAAATAACAACGATTCCTCATCAAGGCAGTCGACTATTATATCAAGTGCAATGGCTTAAACTTTCATGTCAGGTTTGATATCGTAAGTATTGTAGGAAAAAAATTTGAAGTTGGTATTGAGATAATCAAATTTTTTTTATCGTTTTCTTTAAATGTGTTATTTATAACAAATCGTTTAATTATTTACTATTTTTACAATGGATTTAAGTGTACATATGAAAACAATTTCTTCGGCTGTTGAAGACTATATCAAAAGTAAACCCTTTTTGGTCAGTGCGCTCACGCAGGGAATCATCAATCTGACTTCCTTGGCTCGGATGATGAACAAGGATATCATGAGTGTGATGAACAAAGACGTACGAAATGGTGCGATTGTGATGGCGCTCAAACGCCTTTCCTCTGACTTTGAATTTCGCTCCTCACTCAAAATTATACGTACCCTGCGTAATATTGGAGATATTACGGTTCGCTCGTCTCTAATTGACTATAATTTTAAAACTTCACCCACGCTTTTGACATCTCAAGCAAAATTGATGGCTGAGATTTCTGACGATAAAGACAATTTTTACACTTCTTCTAGAGGAGTAAAGGAGTGTAATGTCGTGGTTAGTGGTAATCTTGCGGAGTTGGTTGAAGGTTTTTTTTCCAATGAAACTTGTATTCATAAGGAAATGGAATTGTCCTCAATTTCAGTGAAGTTACCAATTGAGAATGTGTCTGTACCAGGAATCTATTATTTTGTTTTTCAACGCCTTTCGTGGGAGGGAATCAACATTTATGAGGTTATTTCGACTTCAAATGAGTTCACTATTTTGGTCAACGAGGAGCAAGTTGATAAGGCCTTTCGGATTATCAAGGATCTCAAGCATCTATAGTTTGTAACTCTGCCAAGCAACGCAGTGCTTCTTCAATTGTTTTTATGTTTTCAAAAGAAAGCAATAAACGATTATTTTCCCCCTGTTTTCGCTCTTTGAAAATTCCCTTTTTCGTGTGAGATTGGAGTTGTTTCATCATATGACTAAAATCATCTGGCTGAAAAAAGTTGTCAGTACTTGTGGTATCAAAATAACAGATTAGTTTGTTTTTTTTCAAAACAACTTTTTCAAAGTGCAACTCAGTGGCCAACCATTTGAGTTGAACACTTTTTATCAGTGCTTGGGAAGTAATGGGCAAAGGACCAAATCGATCTTTGAGTTCAACTACCAATTGGTCAAGTTCGGATTGACTGGCCACTTCATTCAAACTTTGATAACAACTCAATCGTTCCTCTACGTTGTTGATGTAGGTATCGGGAAAAAGAATTTCGAGGTCAGTGTCGATTTGCACCTCTTTTCGGGTATGCTCATGATCAGGATAGAGTTCCTGGAAATGCTCGATTTTTAACTCTTCAATCGCCTCTTTTAAGATTTTCTGATAGGTTTCAAAGCCGATATCATTGATAAATCCACTTTGTTCTCCACCAAGCAGATTGCCTGCTCCGCGAATTTCCAAATCACGCATAGCGATTTGAAAGCCAGAACCCAGGGCGGTATGCTCGGCGAGTGCTCGCATCCGTTTTCGTGCCTCATCGTTTAAGGTGGATAAAGGTCCAGACAGAAAATAACAAAAGGCCTTTTTATTGCTTCTTCCTACACGACCTCGCATCTGGTGAAGATCACTCAGTCCGAATTGGTGCGCATTGTTGATGAATATCGTGTTTGCGTTTGGTACATCAAGCCCATTCTCAATAATGGTTGTTGCCACGATGATATCGATCTGTCCTTCAATAAAATTTCGCATTCTACTCTCAATAGACGAGCCATCCATTTGACCGTGAATGCTCGTGACTTTGGCATCGGGAACCAAACGTTGTAACATCCCTGTAAAATCGGCTAAATTCTCAACGCGATTGTGCACAAAAAAGACTTGGCCTCCACGCTGCAACTCATAGATGATGGCGTCGCGGATCAAGGGCTCACTAAATCCAACAACCTGACTGTCTATTGGGTGTCTGTTAGGCGGTGGCGTATTGATAATCGATAAGTCACGGGCAGCCATCAAGCTAAATTGAAGAGTACGAGGAATTGGTGTCGCTGTAAGGGTGAGTACATCCACATTGTTTTTTAACGTCCGGAGTTTCTCCTTGACCCCCACACCAAATTTTTGCTCTTCATCTACGATAAGCAATCCGAGATTTTTAAAGTTGATACTCTTGTTGACCAGTTGGTGCGTTCCGATAACAATATCGATTGAACCATCGTTTAGGCCATTGAGAATTTCCTTTCTGTCTTTGGCCGATCGAAAGCGGTTGAGATAATTGATTTGAACGGGAAAGTCATTCAATCGTTTTGAAAAGGTGTTGTGATGTTGAAAGGCAAGGATCGTGGTGGGAACAAGAACAGCGACTTGCTTGCCGTTGTCAACGGCCTTAAAAGCAGCACGGATTGCCACTTCGGTTTTCCCAAAGCCAACGTCGCCACAGACCAGTCGATCCATGGGTTGTTCGCTTTCCATATCTTGTTTAACGGCTTCTGTTGCACTTCGCTGATCGGGGGTATCTTCATATACAAAAGAGGCCTCCAACTCATGCTGTAAATAGCTGTCAGAGCGGTACTGAAATCCTTTTTTCAGTCTGCGCTTTGCATAGACTTGAATGAGGTCAAAAGCGACCTCTTTAACCCGCTTTTTGGCTTTTGTCTTCAGTTTTTTCCACGCTGCTGATCCGAGCTTATAGATTTTGGGAACGGCACCGTCCTTTCCTGAATACTTTGAGATTTTATGGAGAGAATGGATACTCACATAAAGGATATCGCGTTCCCCATAGATCAGCTTGATGGCTTCTTGTTGTTTTCCTTCAACTTCGATACGCTGGAGTCCACCAAACTTACCAACCCCATGATCGATATGGGTCACATAATCCCCAACACTGAGTTGGTTAAATGCTTTAAGACTTATCGCTTGTTTTTTGGCATAGCCATTTTTGAGTCTGAACTTATGATGACGCTCAAAAAACTGATGGTCAGTATAGCAAGCCACTTGGTTTTGTCTATCGATAAACCCGCGATATAAAGGCATAATATGAATGTCAAATAAATCTTTGGATGCTAATTCATCAGCAATTCGAAGAAAACGGTCTGATTGCGGTTGAGAACAGCAGAAAATATGATTACGAATTCCATTTGATTGGTTTTCGAGGAGGTGCTCAATAATATGCTCGAAATTTCGATTAAAGCTTGGTTGCGGCTGACAGTCAAAATCAATGTGGTTTGACGCTTTCTCTCCTCCAAAATGGACGGTGGTTCGATTGACAAGTGCTTTTTCAAAATCTTGTCCACGGATAAACAGATCTTCGGGATTGGCGTGCACTATTGGGCTTTCCAAGGCGGCATGCGCTTCAATTGATTTTTCATAGAGCTTGTCTAAAACAGAACAGACATCTGAAATACGCGGAAGTATATAGGTAGTCGATTGGTGTAAAAATGACCAAAGGGGTTGCCGTTCTTCACTTTGTAATTTGTGTTCCAAATGCGCTACAACATCAACGTTTTGCAGCGACTTAGTAGACAGTTGGGTTTCAATATCAAAGCAATTGATTCGATCGATTTCATCACCAAAAAACTCGATACGATAAGGATAATCCTTGTCGAAAGAAAAGATATCGATAATCCCACCACGAACCGAAAACTCACCAGGTTGGGATACAAAATCAACCCTTTGAAAATCATACTCGAACAAGGCCTCATTGACAAGGTCTCGACCTAGACTTTCACCTACTTTAATGGTCAAGGTTTTTTTCTGCAGCTCTTTTTTTGTAATAACCTGTTCAAATAAGGCTTCGGGATAGCTGACAAGGGCGATAGGTTGTTTGAAATGACTACAACGTTTAAGGGCTTCGGCACGCATCATCACATTGGCATTGTCCACTTGTTCGATCTCATAAGGGCGGCGGTAGCTAGCGGGATAAAATAACACTGTATGATTGGGTAACAAATGCTCGAGATCATTGTGCATATACGCTGCCTCTTCTTTGTCTTCAAGCACCCATACGAGATGCTTTGTACTTTGTTCAAAGAGAGTAGCGACCAAAAAGGCATAGGAAGAGCCCGCGAGACCCGAAATACTGACTTTTTCGCTCGCTTCAATGTGGTTGTAAAGCTGTTGAGTTTGTGCACTTGCCAGCGCACCACCCAAGTTGCCAAATGGATTCAACCCATTTTTTTTGCAATGATACAAACTCTTACTGTAGCTCACATACAAATCACAAAAAGATTCCTTTCTACATTTGTAGTCATATTCTTCTTATTGTTAACTTTGCGCCCATGAAAAATCAGGTTTGTATTCGCCAAGCGACTGTTGAGGACGTACAAGTGATTTTATCGCTTATTCAAGAGCTTGCTACTTTTGAGCGCGAGCCTGAGGCAGTAGTGCTCACTAAAGAAGATATTGTTCGGGATGGCTTTGGCGAACAGCCGGCTTTTGTGTGTTTTGTAGCCGAAGAAGCTAAACAAATTATTGGAATGGCGTTGGGCTACCCGCGTTATTCAACTTGGAAAGGTAACACCATGCATCTTGAGGACTTAATCGTGCAAGAGCAGCATCGTGGCAAAGGAGTTGGATTTGCCTTATACAAACGATTTATCCATTATGCCGCCTCCCTTCGTGTGAAACGCATTGAGTGGGCTGTCTTGGATTGGAACCAATCTGCAATCGATTTTTACGAACAAACAGGTGCCAAGGTATTGTCAGACTGGCGCACAACGCAAATGGGCGAAAACGAAATATCTCATTTTATAAATCAATACCCTGATGCGGATATTTAAATTTGGAGGAGCGTCGGTTAAAGACGCTGATGGGATACATAATATGTATCGTGTACTGGAACAAACGGGTCATAAAAACACCCTGATTGTGGTGTCAGCCATGGGGAAATCGACCAATGCCCTCGAAAAGCTAATCGAAGTCTATTTTGAAGATTCCCAAAAGACCGAGTCACAACTCAATGAAGTTATGGATCATCACTTGGAAATTATGAATGAGATATTTGACCATCCCAAGCATGATGTTTATGATGAAGTCAAAGGACGATTTGATCACTTGCGCACTTTTTTAAAAAACAACAAGTCTCCGCATTACTCTTTTGTCTATGACCAAGTTGTAAGTACAGGTGAACTGGTGTCAACGACAATCATCACACATTATCTCAATTCAAAAGGGATTTCTGCTGATTGGCTTGATGCGAGAGAATGTGTCCAAACCGATGCAAGCTATAGAGATGCTAATGTCGACTGGACGCGGACAGAGGTCGCTATCAATGAGCAAGTCAGCCCAAACCAATTGTATATTACGCAAGGATTTATTGGAAGCGATGATAACAATTTCACCACAACGCTTGGTCGTGAAGGGTCTGATTATACAGCAGCGATTTTTGCCTATTGTCTCAATGCAAACTCTGTTATCATTTGGAAGGATGTGCCTGGTGTTCTTAATGCCGATCCACGTCATTTTGAATCCACCCAACTCCTACATCACATCTCTTATCAGGAAGCAATTGAGCTCGCTTTTTATGGGGCATCCGTAATTCACCCCAAAACCCTTCAGCCATTGCAGCGCAAAGAGATTCCACTTCATGTAAAATCGTTCATCAACCCCAATAATGAGGGAACCAAAGTGAGTAAAGGGGTAGCGATTGACCCACATGTACCTTGTTTTATTGTCAAAAACGACTTGGCACTAATCCGCTTGTCATCACTCGATTTTTCATTTATCATCGAAAAAAACATTAGCGATATTTTTGCGATGCTACACAAGCATAAAATGAAAGTCGATTTAATTCAAAATTCAGCGATTAGCTTTTCAGTATGTGTTTTTGATAAGTTCAACAAAATGGAGGAACTTCTCCACGAGCTCCGTGGCCGATTTCAAGTGGACCATACAGCAGATGTTTCTCTATACACAATTAGACATTTTCAAGCTGAAAGCGCAGATTTTTTGCTGCGTAAACACGAACTATTACTCGAGCAGCGCACCCAAGAGACCATGCAGTTGGTGATACGCTAAACTCCGATTTGATGTTGCTCCACAAAGGCATGAGCAAACTCCTTGATTTCGTCTCGAGTTGCAGCAAATGCTGCTTTGATTTCTTCTTCGTTTTTTGAGACCAATTTGGAGGGGTCTGTAAAGTTGTGATGAATACGAAGGGCTGTCTGGCTCGGGATGTGAGGGCAGTTTTCTTGTGCTTTATCGCATACCGTCAAGATATAATCGAAGGCAATATGAAGATACTCATCGACATGATTTGAGGTATGATCCGAAATATCGATTCCGTCATCAGCCATAGTGGCAATTGCCTTGGTGTTGACACCATGCGTTTCGACACCTGCGGAATACACCTTTAGATTTTGCTTACCAAAATTAGCAAAATAGCCATGAGCGATTTGACTTCGACAAGAATTACCAGTACATAAAATAAGGATGTTTTTCATGGGTATTAAATAATAACTGTTGGACTTTAGCATGTAAACATGAGGTTAAGTTATGCAGTTTTTAGGTGGATTCAAAAAAAAGTTCTTTTACCTTATCGACAATAACTTGCCCAAGTCGTTCTTTACTTTGATGTGTCCAGCCGGCAACGTGTGGACTGAGCAATACATGCGGGTTGTCGATGAGTTGCTGTATTTGGGGGTTATGGTCGAGTTGTTCAAAAGATGATTTTTCAAAGGGAAGCACATCCAAACCAGCTCCTTTAATCGTTTTGTTTTCCATTGCTTCCAATAGGTGACCGATCATCACCTGGTTTCCTCGTGAAGTATTAATCAGCCAAAAGGGTTTCGCCATTTGATTGATAAAATCTACATTGATATACGCTTCGTTTTCAGGAGTCTGTGGCAGATGCAAACTTACGATGTCAGCTTGTTTTTTTAGGGCATCCAAGGAAACTTGTTCAGCATTTTCATCTCCTTTGTTAGGAAGAATATCGTGACACAATACCTTGACATCAAATCCCTGAAGTTTTTTGGCAAAATGACTACCTGTGAGACCATAACCAATAAGACCAATTGTTTTCCCATCGAGTTCTTCTCCTCGGTTTCCTTCTCTTTCCCAGTTTCCATTGGCGATATCTTGAGCGCCTTTTGGAAGGTTGTTCAGCAGTCCCAACAGCATCGCTAGTGCATGATTGCCCACTGAATTGGCATTCCCCTCCGGAGAGGAAATAATCTCAATCCCTAAAGAGTTTGCGTATGCCACATCGATATTCTCAAGGCCTGATCCCACACGAGCAATAAAACTAAGATGCTGAGCCGCATCCAAAAACGCTTTTTCGATTGTAAAACGACTGCGAATAACTATTGCATCGTGGTTTTCAATTATGGCCATGATGTCTTCTTTGTTACTTTTGAAATCAAACACATTGGTACAACCGAGTTTGCTCAATCCTTCCGCTAGGACATCATGGTTACTGTCTAGATGGAGAACACGCATAACTGTTGACTTTTGGAATTAAACCAATAACCACTTGGCGATATAAAAAAAGAGAAAGATACCAAAGATGTCATTGCTTGTGGTGATAAACGGCCCTGTCGCAATTGCAGGATCGATTCCCCTTCGATTTAATACGATGGGCACGAAAGTGCCGATGAGCGCAGAGACAATAATCACACAAAGCATAGATAAAGCTATCGTCAAACTGACAACAGTTGGTTGTTGCGTGGCAACTCCAAATAAGACTACAAGTAGTGCGAGCGCACCTCCATTGATTAGTCCAAGACCAACTTCTTTGAGTAAGCGGTTGAGAAGACTGCCTTTGACTACATCATTGGCAAGTCCCTGAACTATGATTGCGGACGATTGAACTCCTACATTACCAGCCATGGCTGCAATCAAGGGGGTAAAAAAGAATAGGGCTTTATAAGACGGGTGATTCATAAAACTCTCAAAACCCTCAAGGATAAATACACTTCCAAGCCCTCCAATCAAACCCAAAACCAACCATGGAAGTCTTGCTTTAGTCAGTTGAATAATGGAGTCATCTGCTTCAACGTCAGATGAAATTCCTGCTGCTAGCTGATAGTCTTTTTCTGCTTCATCTTTGATCAAATCAACAATATCGTCGATTGTAATCCTTCCAACGAGTTGTTTGCTGTCATTGACAACAGGGATTGCTTCTAAGTCATATTTCGACATGATTTTTGCCACTTCCTCCCCGTCGATATCAACTTGAACATAATCGACTTTAGGGATATAAACGCTTGCGATTTTGCTTTTCTCATTTGCGGTTAGTAAATCTTTTAACGACAGCCGTCCAAGCAATACATTTTGGTCATCAACAACATAGATGGAATGGACTCGAGTGACCTCTTGTGCTTGCACACGCATTTCGCGTACACAGCGTGTAACCGTCCAGTTTTGATTGACACAGACCAACTCTTTAGCCATAAGTCCACCTGCAGAATTCTCATTATAAGTAAGGAGTTCACGGATGTCATCCGCATGTTCTGTATCTGAGATTTGGTCGATTACTTCTTTTTGGATCTCCATGGGGAGTTCCGCAACTATATCCACCGCATCGTCGGTATCAAGCTCATTGATTTCTGTTGCAATTTCTTCTGAAGAAAGTGCATCCAAGATGCTTTCACGGACATCTTCGTCTAGCTCGGTGAGCATATCTGCTGTTTTTTCAGAGTCAATCAACTTAAACAGATAAACCGCTTGCTCGATTTGGAGTGCATCAAAAATTTCTGCTAAATCTGCGTAGTGATATTCTTTAAAAAGAGTTTGTAGCGCCTTGTCGTTTTGAGAGGCAATATCAACGATGACTTGTTCTAAAAGTTCTTCGCTAAGTTGAAAAGGAGTCATGAGCAATCAAATTTGTGATGCGAACGAAATCAGATACGCCCAATTGTTCAGGACGTTGTCCAAAGATAGTGTCTTCTTTTAAATTGGTAGTTAAAGAAAAGGTTTTTAAACTGTTTCGAAGGGTTTTACGCCTTTGTTGAAAGGCGGTTTTGACGACTCGGAAGTACAAGCTTTCATCACAATCTAATTTGATATTTTCTTTTCTCCGCAATCGCAAAACAGCAGATGCAACTTTAGGGGGGGGATTAAACACAAAACGGTTGACATTAAATAAATACTCAGTTTCGTAAAAACTCTGCGTCAATACGGACAGTATGCCATATGCTTTTGACCCTGGTGGTTTACAAATACGCTCGGCAACTTCTCTTTGAAACATGCCTACAAACTCTGGGATATGCTCCCGATTTTTAATGGTTTTAAATAAGATTTGAGACGAGATATTGTATGGAAAATTTCCAATAATTGCGAGTGGACTTGGAAACTGATTGACCAAATCGGATTTCAGAAAATCTCCAAAAACCAGATTGGAATTTAATTTAGGATACTTATTTTGTAAATAATCAATGGATTCTTGATCAACTTCAATGGCATGAACGTTATAATCCTTTTGGAGTAGACACTGGGTGAGTACGCCCATACCAGGCCCAACCTCCAAAACGTCTTTGTAGCCTAGCCCGGACAGTGCTCCAGCAATATTTTGTGCGATATTTAGGTCGGTCAAAAAGTGCTGACCGAGATGCTTTTTTGGTCGAACACTCAAGGGATTAGTTTTTCGAGTTCTGTATCAAAGCTTATCCACTTATTGGGAAATGAGGTTTGGAGTTGTTGGTAGATACTGTCTAATTCGATACTTTTAAAATCTCGGATTGCTGCTGAGGTTTCAAACTCGATTTGAAGTCCAAATGTTGGATGGGTGTTGGAATCACTGTGTATGCGTAATAGCGAACCAGTATGGTCTAGTTTGGGAATAATTTGCTGCTGAACAGTGGTGACAAATCCCTCTTCAACGGATGGGTCAACACTAAAGGTGATATTGAGAATATGCATACAGAAAATTAGCGAATCATGTCAAAGCCAGTATATGAAACCAGCGCATCTGGAATACGAATGCCGTTTTCAGATTGATGGTTTTCAAGAAGTCCAGCCATTATACGCGGAAGAGCAAGCGCACTCCCATTCAGGGTGTGTACCCATTTCCGTTTTCCGTCACAGTCTTTAAAACGAAGCTTTAGGCGGGTAGATTGATAACTCTCAAAGTTGGATACAGAGCTCACCTCGAGCCATTGCTCTTGAGCAGTGGAATAGATTTCAAAATCGTATGTCAGTGCTGAAGTAAATCCGAGATCGCCACCACACAAACGAAGGATTCGGTAGGGCAGTTCGAGTTTTATGAGAATCCCTTTGACATGATCAACCATTTGATTGAGTGCCTCGTAGGCCTTGTCAGGATGTTCAAGTCGGACAATCTCGACCTTATCGAACTGATGCAAACGATTGAGTCCACGAACGTGTGACCCATAACTTCCTGCCTCACGTCGGAAACAGGGGGAATAACCAGTTCGTGTGATTGGTAATTCATTTTCATTGAGAATCTCATCTCGAAACAAATTGGTTATGGGCACCTCTGCAGTGGGAATGAGATAGAGGTTGTCTGCACAGACATTATACATTTGCCCTTCTTTATCGGGAAGTTGTCCAGTGCAAAATCCAGATTTTTCGTTTACAAGATGAGGCACCTGTACTTCTTCATAACCTGCAGCAGTATTTTGATCTAGGAAAAAACTGATTAAAGCCCGTTGTAGTTTTGCCCCTTTCCCAGTATAGACAGGAAAACCAGCTCCTGTGATTTTATTACCAAGTTCAAAATTAATCAATTCGTATTTGGCAGCCAACTCCCAGTGAGGCAGTGCTTTTTCGCTGAGGGTAGGAACCTTGCCTAATCGAAAAACTTCTTCATTATCGTCGGCACTTTGTCCATCAGGCACTAGTGGGTTTGGTATGTTTGGGATACTACACAACAACTCATGCAGCGCAGTTTCCGCTTCGGCGAGTTGAGTTTGTAATGCTTTGGTTTTAGCTTTGAGGGCTGCGGATTCCTCCATTTTATGATTAGCTTGCTGCGGGTCTCCACTTTTGTACAATTCACCGATTTCTTTGGTTAAAGAATTCGCCAAAGCGAGTTTTTGATCGAGTGTACTTTGGAGTCCACGCCGCTTTTCATCGGCTGCAAGGGCATTACCGATTAGGGTTTTTGCATCAATTCCTCGCTTTTCAAGCGCAGCAATGACTTGTTCTTTTTGTGTACGTACTACCGAAAGGTCGAGCATTGGAGAATGATTTTATGCAAAAGTAAAACTTTATTTATAGCTCACATGTTAAGTGGGAATGGATGAACGACAATATTGCTCATCCGCTTGAATTTGTGTCTTTAGCTCCTTAACGGTTTTGAACTTTCGCTCTTCTCGAACCCATTTGAGCAACTCCACTTGCACGGCTTGCCCATAGAGGTCACCATTCCAATCCAAAAAGTGTACTTCAATACTTGGCATAGTTGTATCAAAAGTGGGTTTTATTCCAATATTCATCATACCATAAATCACACGGTCTTTCAATTTCGATTTGACTAGATATACCCCTTCCTTAGGCACGATTTTATGTGGGTTTTGCAAATCGATATTTGCTGTGGGATAAGACAATTCACGCCCTCTTTTATCACCATGTACAACCACACCTTCAAGTGTAAACGGGTGACCGAGATAGTTGTTGGCGAGTGCAATGTTACCATCGTCAATCGCTTTTCGAATTTTGGTCGAACTCACTGCTGTCGAGTCAATTTTTTTGGCATCTATTTCGATGACTTCAAAGTCATGAATATCAGCGTAATGGTACATGTCATCTAAGCTTGCTGTTCGGTTGCGCCCAAAACGATGGTCATAGCCTACAACAACCTTTCGTATATTGAGTTGGTCAACGAGTATTTGCTTGACATAATCATCAGCACTTAGCCTTGAAAATTCTGTAGAAAATGGATGGATTACCAAATAGTCTAGTCCCGTTTTTTCGAGAACTTTTTCTCGTTCTTGTATAGTTTGGATAAGACGCATAGAAATATCGGGCTGTAACACCATTCTAGGATGAGGAAAAAAGGTCAATAAAACGCTTTTTAGTTTTGATTTCCAACTTGTATCTGTAAGGTGTTTAAGAATTTGTTGATGACCCAAATGGACTCCGTCAAAAGTACCAATTGACAATATTGACGCTTCATCAGTAGGAAAATTCTCTATGCCGTGAATAGTTTTCATCCTCTCTTAAATTACTTCTCCATTGTGAAAGCTCATTGTTTTTTCAAGGCCTTGAGTCACAAAGTCAATCACTGCCTTTGTCGCTCGGTTAACAATAACCGGCAGCAAACGTTTTTCATCAGTATTCCACGGAGAAAGTACATAATCAGCTTGTCGTCCCTTTTTGAAGTTGGCACCAATCCCAACGCGAAGCCTTGGATACTGATTCGACCCCAATTTGACCTCAATATCTCGGAGTCCATTATGTCCGCCGTCTGACCCTTGTTTGCGGATACGCAAGTAGCCAAAATCCAAATGAACATCATCGGAAATAACAAAAATGTTTTGGAAGCTTATTTTCCGCTGTTTTTTCCAGTAGCGTACAGCATTGCCACTTCGATTCATGAGCGTGCTCGGTTTTAGGAAGATAAGTTTTTTCCCCTTGTGACTCATTTCTGTAACATCGCCATAGCGCATGGTTGAAAAAGAAACATCAGCTTGTTTTGCCAATTCATCCAATACGGCAAATCCAATGTTGTGACGTGTGTTGTGATAATCGACACCGATATTGCCCAACCCAACGATGAGGAATGTATTCATGGACTGCTGTTGACTACGCTTAAAAGGCCAAAAGGGCATTTTTTTTGTAAAAATAAAAAAAGCATCCTAAGCAGGGGTCTGCTAGGATGCTTTTTACAAAAGTTGATAGAATTAGTTGTTTTCTCCGCCTTCTGAGGGCGTACTTGTGCCTTCAGCTGCTGGAGCAGTTTCTCCTTCAGCACCTTCAGCACCTTCAGCACCTTCTTCTCCTTCGACTTCTTCCTCTTCAGTTTTAAGAGAAACACGTGAATTACGCACTTGGCAAACAACGGTGTTGTCAGGATGAAGAA
>Ga0066856_10000056_pt1 | contig 33625 bp, 46 predicted proteins | sample ETNtaG_5_FD_65605 | JGI IMG/M metagenome (GOLD analysis project Ga0066856, IMG submission 65605) | Marine microbial and viral communities from oxygen minimum zone, Eastern Pacific Ocean - ETNP201406SV205 | ecosystem: Environmental > Aquatic > Marine > Oceanic | place: Pacific Ocean: Eastern...
CTGAGTTTTGTAGTTAAGTCGTACATATACATATTCACACACAATGTGGACAAACATAATCGCCACTATAGTCGCTTGCCACACCCGCACACTGTTTATGACACCAACGCCCGCACTTGTCGCAAGCAATCCAAGATGATATAATTAACCGTAGCTCTTCGTCCGGTTCAGTAGCATAAAGTTTCCCACAAAAGCATGTAATTTCTTCATTGACAGATTCTTCACGGCAGTTTGGGAGAACAGCACGAACTTCGTCCGATAGTGTATTCACCAGCCACGCTTCCCGTATTCTATGCCACATTCGTATGCGTAGTTTAAACGATTGTGGTACCGAAGGAAGTTGTTCCCGATGACATTTTCTGCTTCCCGATAGGAAGAATGCGATTTTCATCGTACCTTCTTCCGCAAATCCAGAACGATGAAATAGCTCTGACACAAACCCCACTCCACAACCTTGTCCAGTATAGTATACTTCATCTGAACCACAGACTTGCATTGAGGAACTCGTCGCCGTTAACAGAAATATTACGGTGAGTTTAACATTTGGTCGATTTGATTCGTTGTCTTGGTGCCAGGTGAATAGTGCCTCTTTGCCACCATTATAACCCGAGGAACTCTGACGAAGTATGTCTATCCATATTATGTCCATGTGAGGATTGAAAGAGCGTACAGCATCCAAAAATGGCCGGAGTGGTAGTACCGTTTGTATCAACGTGAGATCGCAACCGGGGATGATTGTCGTACATTTAAGTTGTCGATCGCCGTTGTATTTATCCACAGTTCCCTTGTTTTTTGCATATGTATTGTAACCAGTATAAACCACCTCCCGTGATCGACTTGTGCTGTGTTTATGATATAACAATAGCTCGCCACGTTTGTAGCCTTTTGCAATTGCTGCACCAAACCCCGACTGAAGAGCTTTATGCAGTTCTGCAGCGTATTCAGGTGAGACCGTCAGCATTTTTACTGATGTGTTCGTATCCTCTCCATTGACGCGCGCGACAGTAGCATTGAAGCCGGCGTACAGCGATGCCTCGCACATGAAAAAGCGATCGAAAAAAGTAGTGATCGAAAAAAGTGATCGAAAAAAGCGATCGAAAAAAACGACTTACTAACTAAGTACCTTTTGATAGGATGCATACCGGACAATACCACGACATAGTGAATTCCCGAAGGCATCCCAATATGTGTATATTGAATTTATGGCATGCTTCACAATTCAAGAGAGAATCTTCACACCCAGCTTGAAATGTTCCAGATTTGCCACATAGAAGACAGCTGTGAGGCCCATTGGTAGTGAACGACGATGAAGGACAACTAGCAGATGTTGATGGTAAAGCAGGTAAGGACACTGGGTTCAGCGGAATAAGAGTTAATGTATCCTGTTGTGATTGAGTATCATGTATGCGCGCTTTCTTTGATAACACAACATCAATAGAGTTGACCGTGCATACATGACCCTTTTTGGGGTAAGTTCCACATTTGCGACAAGCGTATGTTTTACATTGACGCGGGTTAACCGGTTTTGGATTTGCTTGTTCTCCAGCTTGTATATTATTAGGTGGTATTTGTTGAAACACGTATTTGCAGTCATCATTTGTGCATGTATATACATATTGCCCCGTAGAACCAGCTCCCGTGTTAGCGGTGTTGCTTCCACATTGCGTACAACAGGGGTTAAGTTGTCGTGCCTTTGCGCGACGAGTACCACCCTCTGACATGATAAAAAAGCGTTTATTGAAAAAAGTGAATAACGAAAAAAGTGAATATCAAAAAAGCGTTTTTTTTATTATGCAATCATTTGCAGACTATCTTAAAGCTGCTTCCCCGTCGCCATCGGTTATGTCTGCGCGTCCCCATATCTCCGTTACAGAGAAAGCAAGAGAGGCATTCTTTGAGGAACACAAACAAAGCATACAAAAGTCCATTGGAAAGATGCCACCAGAACGTCAAGATGACATCATACAGGCTCTATGGCAGGCGTGTCCCAATAAATCAAAGTACATGGACGCGGCAGCAAAGGATCAAACAACAGAAGATCTTTTTGACATGGCACTCGTTTATGACGACGACACATTTGGCGAATATTCTACTACATCACCTACCCAAACGATTGGCAGTAAGGATAACGTGAACTCTTTATTTGTCGTCAAACCCATCGACACATGGCCTGAACATTTATTGGATGGTTTGTTTGTCTGTTCAACGCATTTACCGACTGACAAATGGGATAAAAACAATCTCTCGCATTCGGAAAGAATTGCACTTGCGCTCAAGATTATGCAAATGTATGTTTCCGAGACGGCGTAATATGTGTGAATGTATTATACTTAAGTAAACAAAACCGTATCAATCTCCACGCCGATCTTGAGCGCCCTTATGTTGAATGAAGAATCAAGAAGTCTACCTGTTTTTTTCACACAACGATACAAAAAACTGAAAAAAACCTTTCTTCAAACATCGATACCAAAAAACTGAAAAAACCCTTTTTTACATCAAATGAGTGGTGAGGACGCTAATGAATTTCATGCAATGGTGGTGGGACGACTTGAACAGTACATTATTGACTTTGGTGGGAATATGGTTCTTGCAGGACCACCGACTTTAACAGGTTCTCTCGCACACTTTTACAGCACAAACCAAGACATAGCATATAAAATGAAAGAATTTCAGATTAAAGGACGCAAACCTGGGATACATTCTATCATCGGATTACGGGACGCGACCCTTTTTCATAATCTGGTTATAGTTGGTACTGGAAACAACAAAAGCATCACAATTTCAGCGGGTGGTGCCACACAACACGACGTAGATACGCAAAGGAAGATAGATGAGCTGCGTTCTTCCATTCGCAGTATTCAGGTTCTTGTGACCGAACTTTTATCGCAGGTAGATAAATTGTAATTGGTGTACCGGTGTCAACTTCCTCTCCGTTTGTATTTGTTGTCGACCTAGAGTCAAAAAAGTCAATTCCAAAAAAAAGGTTTTTTTATGGCGACGGCAGATGAACGTCTTGCTCAACGACTCAATGAGTTGTGTGATATATGTCACGAAAATCGCCCCAATAGTGGGTATGATATTTGCGAACAATGTTATCAATCTACATTCTTGGGAAGACATAGATGCATTGGCTGTAACTCATATGTTACAAATGCTTATTCATGTACAATATGTAGTACAAATGTTCCTCCCGAGAATGCAGATTATGAGGTGCTTATGCGTTGGCTGGAATCTCGCAAGGTGAAAAAAGCAAGGAGTCCTCTTAGTCCACCTATATCTCAAATGCCTCGCAGAGTTGCAACTAATATCGACACACACAGTTCATGCACAATTTGTTTAGACGGGTTCAACATCGAAGACGAACTTGTGACTACGCCCTGTTTGCATGTGTATCACACAGCGTGTTTGGTACCTTGGCTTTCCGAATCAGATACTTGTCCTACATGTATTACTAAAGTCCTTTAATTGAATCGTAACAATGTAAATCTTCTTGCATATAACGTTTTTTCTTCTTTTTTACCGTCGTCCACCCTTCTTCTATCTTGTAAATTTGTGTCGGTATATCAAATGTAATATCCCAGAGCATTTGTTTCGTTGTTACTAATTCCTCCATAGACACATGTAGTTTGAATTCAAGAAGAGAGTAGACACAACGTTGTCCTTCGACAAGTACATCGCTTGACGCAAACTGTCGATATAAACTTGGCTCGTCGTAATCGTTATGATATTTGTCCACAAGCATGGCACACGCGGTCATTGTAATGTACCATGCATTTGTACAATTATGATCGTGAAGGCGACTCCATAGTATGTAGATTAGAATTGGCGCGACTTCACGATCACGTGAAAACAGGTATTCCAAAGATGACTGTTCGCATAAATTCACAATAAGTTGTTTTATGCATGATGACGGTATCGATGCATTGGCATTGCTTATCTTTGTAGATATAGCATTTACCAAGATGAGGTTCAACATCCGAAAAAGTGCTTTTTTGAATCCAAAAAAATAAAAACGCCTTTTTGTGCAATGTCCAGTGTGCTCAACGCAATTGAGATTGGTGCCTTCAATAATGCGTATAAGACCCTCAGAAACGACTATATTGCTTTGCATAAAGAATGTATGTTTCTCAAGGGAATGGCTTTACTCCACTTTGCATCGAAGCCCGAATCCTCACATTTTTTTGTGAAAGATACGTATTCTTGGAGATCTGATCCGTATACAAACTATTTCTACCGTACATGTGGCGACGGCATCGGGTTGATAGTTCCAGATTTACCGGAGCTTAGATGTGAAGCAGATAAGCTGGGTATTTCATCAATGGTTTACTTTGGTCACAATACTGACCCCGTTGATATATTAAGTCCAGATGAGATACTGCAGCGGTTGCAGAGGCAATCAATTCACAAATCATATCGGTAAGTGACAGTTCGTGTTTACTCAATAGTATGATTGAAAAATAGAGAGCCCATTCTTAAATAATCACTCTACTTTAGCAACATATCCTTGTGGAAATCCCAGTTCTCTGAATTGTGTTCGTCAAAACCATTGCGACAAACTGGACATGTGGTTACATCACTAGACTTGTACCATATTGACCAACATCTCCAATGAAATATATTTTTACATTCAGGGCATCGAATCAAATCAGATTTGTTACTCATATTTCTGTAACACATAACACATTCATATTTATCATTATCGCCACCCCGTTTGACATGCCTATTTAGTATATATTTTATTTTCTGGACCTTATTGAGAGATTTAAGTCTTGGTTCACACCGTGTAGTTGTATTCACTCCACCCCGTGTGACGACCATCGAAAAAAATATTTTTTTGTGACTTGATGTGGAAATCTTACGATAAATATTTACTTCCATTCGGCGAAGTCTACTGTGTACAGAGGTGGAATAATGACAACACATGGAGAGGAATTATAATAGGAAGAGAAACGCGTATTCAGTGTACTACAACATCATCTCGTGGAACCGTACAACGTTACTACAATACAACCAAGTTAGTCCAACAAGAAGCACTTAACGGAGAAAATCCTTATATTTCTCGCGAATATGCTCTTAAATTGAGCCTAACACAAAAACACACCCGCACTACGACGATGTAGCGGTGGCATCATAGAGCATCTGGCTCGTCTGAGCCTGTGCGATCTCGAGAGGATCGAGTACATAGCCCGTGTCCTCTAACTCTCGTATCGCGTCAGTCTCGTTAGTATCGTTCACACTTACGCGAGAAACCCACCCCTCCAATTCATCCCAGATCTTGCCTCGTGGACTCCTTCCACGGGGCCGACGTTTTGCAACTTTATGCCAATAAGGATTCTCTGGATACGGTTTCCTCGCATGCTGTATACCCACAAGAGATACAGTGCATCTGTATGCTCTCCACGAATCAGTATCAATTCCTGGCGGTGCCTTCTTCTGTACCAGTCTTAGGTGCGTCGCAAACCCCATTAAAAAGTGATTTTTGAAAAAAGTGTTCTGAAAAAAGTGTTTGTACAAAAATTTTTTTTATGGAAGCTGCGACAGCTTTGCTTGCTTTACACAATCTACCTACATCAACTGTAAAGAAACGAAAGAAGCCAAGTTCTGACAGTCCATTTTCACCTGGCACCAGAGTTTCAGTGTACTGGGAAAATGAAGACGAATGGTTTTCTGGTGTATGTCACAACACAACCACAAGAGGCACTTATGTGGTGTATGACGACGGAGATCGCCGCTATCATAACTTTGAAAAAGAAGAGTTCAGGTTTGAAGCTTCAGACCATATACAACACACATGTCTATGTGGAAAAACTTATACTTATGAAGGATGGTTGCGTCGCCATAAACAAACTTGTTCTGTGTTTCAAGATGCACAAATTGTTCCGGATCCGGAACCGCCTCCAAATCCACGAATGAACGACGTGGCTTTTCGTGAATATATGAAAACGGTTGTTGTATGTCCAATATGCATGGATACATGCAACAAGCCTCGGATGATAACAAAATGTGGACATTGGATGTGTACTTCTTGTTTGGAATCACATTTGAATGTCAAAAAAGATTGTCCAATATGCCGTCACCCTTTACCTAATATGCGCCACACAGTTGTACATAGTGTATTGCAAAGTATTATTGACCGGGTGTAAACTCTTCTAGCAACTTGTCTTCTAAAAGTCGTTCATACCTTATAGCTTTGCATAAAAGCGAACATGAGAGTTTCAATTGTTTCTTAGAAACATATACATCTGTAATTTCTGCAAATGTATTAATCTGTTTGTTGGCGCTCTTGTAAACATATTTTCGGTATTTCTTAAGCACATTCCTCTTCTTCCTTGCCACTTGCACTTTTTCTTTAACAGATCGTCTCAATAGACGTTTTTTAGATCTATGCTCCAGTAGCTGCTTACACGTGTCCAATTGTACTTTTGTTATACTTTTGTTGTGACATTTCTTCAACAATTTAGCAACTTCTAGTTTCCGTTTTCGTTCGTCCATTAAAGGATTGACGGGTTCGTTGTACTCAATCACGGTTTCTTTGTCAATGTTCCGACAGTTCGGACACGCAGCATTTGAGTTAGGATTTCTAAGCCATTTAATAATACAGCCACCATGGAACCAATGACCGCATGAAAGTCTGTAATACTTGTCATTGTTATCTCCAGTTTCTTGGCATATACTGCATTCGTGTATCATTGATTACAAAAAAATGTTTTTTTAGCACCTGATGGAAAAAAAAGCCAACATCTCGCTCCCAAAAAAACCTTTTTTTAATGAACCTCTCGCCGCTTTCATATGCTCTCCGAAAGTACTACGGTGGTGGTGATGGAGACGAATTTGCTGATACAGTAAGATCTTTTCTCTTAGATAACGGTGTTCCACATGAAGAAGTTGACAGTGATGATGAAACATCATCCGAATCCTTTGCCAGTTCTGTGCGCAAGCGAAAAACTCCAAATAGTGTCGATAACACATCCCAAGACACGAACAAACAATACAACGAACAAGACAATACAGCAAACTACCACAAAAAACCTAAAGTAATGAGTTCAGACACTTTATTCATATCACACTCTACATGGAATTCAAATTCAAAACCATTTGTATCTTACGGAGTGACAAATATTCAAGTTAATTAAAGGTCTTTACATGTTCTAGAGATCTGTGTTCAATAATGATAGCACAGATTTCGCGATTGTCACGAGTAGAGCACCGTATCCAAATACGCAAATATTTAGGAAATAGATCCAGTGAAATTTTGGTTTCATGTGGATCCTCTATGGTTTTGACGTTTTTGCCAGCTCGTCCGATCAACATTCCCCGAAGTCGTTTCAGTTGCTCATATGACAATCCATTAATAGTGACCATGACGAATTCGGCTTGACTTTTTATGTCAACAACCGGCTTCAATTCTGATTTACGGTTTATTCTTGAAGGAGATGGTAACAACGGTAGATTGTTTGGTAGTGTCGGGAACGAAAGTGGGCATTCGGTTGGCGGTAGTGTCTGTACTTCTTCCGAATCATGTACACATTCGACACCAGGGGTCCATATGTATTGACGAAGATCATCATCAATCTCTTCCTCATCGGCACCCTCGTCATATATCTGATAGCTTACAGCTTTCACGGGTGTTGGATGCACTTTGGTTTTCTTCTTCTTTTCAGTATAAGGTGTACATGGAGAGCAAGTATCCGTACCATGTGTAAGTGGTTGCCGGTTGTCTCCCGTGCATACATAAAAAGATCCACCACACTTGCACTCACAAAAAGTAGAACGACGTATCATATCGAATTTCCCACTGCGAGTCCTATCCCACATTGCTTTAATCAATTCACTTTCTGACATAGTGCTAACTTTTCGGCTGATATCACGAAGAAGGGCTTTCTCAATTTTCTCGTAACATGCCAAATGCATTTGCGAAGACGTGCATAAACCTCCTTGTTTTACATGTTGTATTTTAACAAACGCATTCGGCACTGTAGGCATAGGTTTACCATTTGTCTGTGCATGCATAGCTTGATCGCGATATTTGCAACTCGGTCGACAACAATCACCGATTGCCATCTGTATCAAGGAGGTATTCATATTCATAAAAAAAATCGCTTTTTTCGTTGGATTGCTTTTTTGGTTCAGATAAACAAAAAAATATTTTTTTCGATGAAGACCAGGCCTATTTGTCCGAGGTGTGTTAATGAACACCATGTTCGTTCTACCGGCGGTGGCACATACGGTTCATATTACTACAAATGCAATCACTGTAAAGCAACATGGTCACAAGTTCCTCCTGGTTCTTCGGACGATAATTCTAAACAAGTTAAATTGGTTTTTCAGCGTAAACAACGTACAGCTTATGCTTGCGGCAAATGTGGCATATCCCCCAAAAAAGGACATATATGTACAGTTAAAAACACTATCAGGAAAACGAACACAATTGATAAAGTTGACGAAGAAGAAGAGGTGTTAGATGTACTGCTTAACCTACCTGCACTTATACCAATTAAACCTGTTGTTCAAACCTAGTTTCATTAAAAGATATTGTATAAGTTGGGAGAAAATGTTAGCTGTATATCTGCATTTTCCAAACTGCTACAGACAGTAACCCACTCTCTCAAAAAAGTTACAAAAAAAGTTAGCACTCGACTTATTTTCTACACTTCTGTTCAGAACAGTGGTAGTTTATGCCACTCATTCTTGGAGAGCTTCAATAGTTTACGGCAAAATTCTTCTTCTGTATAAAAGCGGTTGTCTTTTGCTTTTCTCTTCAGTGGAGGTGCCGGCGGCGGTGGAGATAGTGGTGCCATCTGCAGGATAACGGACACCTTAATCCGCGAGATTCTTGCTTCAGCAAACGATGGCTCCGGAACACGATCGAAATTGCGATCGTTAACATCTTTAAATTCGCATGGAAAGTCCGAATCCTCAAGAAACTCCCACACCCACCGGTTGGTGCTGAATGCAGTACGTTGATATTCGGCTGGTATAGAAAGTTCAAAGGAACCAGTTTTGTTGCCGTTGGAAGCCAATGTAGAGAGTTTGCCGTTAATGGTATTTATAAGCCAATTCTCAAAATTTGTTTGTGCCGTCGTATACAATGATGAAAGCTTATCTGCAGTGATGTATGCTGAATGTGTCATGGTTCAAAAAAAATACTTTGCTTTTTTCAATCGCTTTTTTAGACCACTTTTTTCAAAAAAGTGGGTAACACAAAAAAGTGAAAAAAGTGTTTTTTTTGTTGACAATGAAGCAGTATCAATGCCGTATATGTGGTCTTCCTAAGAAAGGGCACACTTGTTTGGGAGCTCCGTCGGCACCGCAACCAAAACGACCTAAGACATCAGATGGATATACATTAGATCAGCATACAGCACAACCAGCACCCAACATAGGTTCTTCAACTAATGGTGTAGACGTGCAAGCACTTCTCGACAAGCACATGGAAAATGTTAAATCTGTACTACAACAAGTGCTTCCAGGGACAGTTTCGTCCAAACCGGCGGCTGTACCGCATGCATACGATATGTTGGTTGAAGAAGTTACAAATCAATACAATGCTGCTATCACAAATGCTCAAAAACAATACGATATCGATATGGCTGCTGCTTCAGTTGCACATGCAAAATCTTTGGCTGAGTATAACGCGCAAATATCTACTTCTGGCTCTATGACGCGCATAGTCGAGTTTCTCGTTTCACCTCCAGATACGTGGCAAGCTGTTGATAGCAGCATTCAGCCTTTGCTTCTTTCACTTTTCGATGAAACGGATAACAGCAAATGGACAATACAATACAATTCGCATGGACATTCGTATCGTGCAATCAAGCTAGGCGCACAAGGACCCGTCCTCCAAGAAAACACAAAGTACAATACTAAACGCGAGTTAAGGGTGAAGGATGTTCCAGCTGCGAGTTCACATTCATCACCGCCACAACTTCAGAGCGTCGAACCCTGGCAGAACAAAATATACTTTGATATTTGGCCTATAACGCTCTCAAACGACTTTTACACTGAGCTTCTTACCAGATTCAGTTATGATCTTACGACAGAGATGATAAACGGACAAAATACATCGTGTCAGTCGGCAGCGATCGCACATCTGGCAACTGTGTTCGATTCGTTTGGATGTGGTCAAACCTATTCGCCTTCAAAAACCGAGTTATGGGCAAATCCTCCACTGATGGCAACTTTCTTACGGATGGCACGCAATCGAAACTATAATGAATTGCGTGTGGTAATGCATGGTTCAGGATCATATACTGCGATGAGGGCAGATCCTTACTTGTTTGACACAACAGTACTTACAGCGGCTAGGAAAGGACATGGCATTTATGTTTCATGCAGTCCTCACATTGCTAATGAATACTTCCAAACAAAAAAAGATAGTTCACGTGGTGAACAATCTATAGATGCCAAGGCCGGTGTTCAATATCCGAATGGCACTGTTTTGATTGGACTCTTACTTCGACAAAAAGATTCAACATGCAAGAATACGAAGTGTGATTCTCTACATACATACGAGCAATATCATCTTGGTTCATCTACACAGACGGAGGTTCCAGGAAAAGATGCATTTGTAGTAAGAGATGCGGGTCATTTGTTGTGGTTGGGGTTGTGTGTCCCATGAGTGAATAAAACAGATCGCAAACTCTTAAATGCAAACATGTTTACTTTCAATGACAACATACATAAACATTAACCCGGTCTGTTCAATGCTCGAACAACATTTAAGATGGCGTCTTGTTGTTCTTGAGAATATTCGCCAACATAACGTACTTCGTCTTGATTATTTTCTGCTGTTGATGTTGTGGCATTAACATGCATTTCATAAGTTTCGGGGAATATTTCCACAACAGTAATGGCAACGGGTGTAGGCGCGGATGGATAGGGCGCAGCATTCGTTGTTATGGAAGCGGTAGTGTTGGGAGTTGACATAAAAAAAGGTTTTTGAGAAAGCGATCTAAAAAAGCAAACGAAAAAAGCAAACGAAAAAAGCAAACGAAAAAAGCAAACGAAAAAAGCAAACCAACCAACCACTTTTTTTATGTCGTCTTTCGCCGCACACCTCGCTAGTGTTATCAACGGCCCATCACAAGCCGAGTTAAAGACTGCCGCCAAGAAGATCATCGCCAATAATTCTCTTCCGATCGACCCCAAAATCGTCGACGACAAAGATATTACCGCCACGGATCTGTGCACGTTGCTCAAAATGCAACCCAGTGACGCTAACATCCAGGATGACCCCGTGTACGCACAGTTCAAGGCGCGCGCGATTGCCAGTCTTACAAAGGCCGGGATCGCTGCGAAAGACCACGATAAGTTTGTCGCCGACATGTGGAAGGCACAGACAGCAACTCCGAAGAAAGGCCCCGGACGTCCCAAAGGATCATTCAACAAACCCAAGACGGGGAGCATCCAGAAATCACCATCCCCACCCGGTGCACCGAAACGCAAATACAACCAAACAAAGTCAACCCTCGGTTCACTGTCGGCAATTGTGCTCAAAGGAATCATCGAAGCACACAACCGAGTCAACAAGGACAAAGTGACGATATCGGGTTCAAAGGAGGATACCTTGAAGCGCCTCCACGACATCGTGGCCAACGACGCCTACGCTACTTTCAATGCTTGCACCGATTCGACCCTCGCCGACATAATCAACACTATCAAGCAAAACAAACCGACCAAGTTTACTCAAACGTCTTTTGCTGGCAAGGATAAAAAGGTGCTGGCTCTCGTCGAAGCGTGTAATCTTGCGTAAACGCGTGGCTAGTTTCTTACTCTACACGATACTACTACACGAACACACAAACGTATCGTAGATCTAAGAGAAACTAAGCAAAAGAAAGAATGTTTATAATGTTCCCATTTAATACCCACCGCTTGCTTGCGAAAAGTTGTACACCAACTTAGCATCACAAATCATGTGCTCACGAATACGGTCGTACCCCTCATAGTTGCGGTGATCAAAATAAAATTCAATCGCCGCAAAACGTTTCTTCAGTGTTTCTAGTTCTTCACGTAAATTATTATTCTCAGCACAAAGCAGGTTGATCTTGGTGTTGTAGAAACATGCGAGATTCTTAACCGTATTCGAGAGGTTTTGTTCTTGTTGCGAGGACACCGTTGGATTACTCGCCGCCATCACACTACCGTCGAAAAAAGATCTTTCAAAAAAAGGAATCCAAAAAATCGAATCCCAAAAAAACAATTTTTTCGGCAGCCATGGAGCATGCGCAGCAACAAGTCGCATTTTTTCAATCTATCGGACCGGGAGATGAATTGTTTGAAACCATAGTCGACGAGGTCGAACGACGCGGCGATGACGATCCACAACAAGCCGCACAGGAATGGCTTCAATGGCTGGTAATACCAGCCACGTATAAAACCCAATATATTATGCTAACGTTTGTTTTGCTTCATTGTCAGGTGAATGCTTGGAAACACGAGGTCGACAAATACACCGAAAAGAAGTCGAAGAAACGAATGAGAGAAGACAATACTAGTAAAGCAAGTCCAGAACTCTCCAAGTACGAAATGGATAGACTTGAGAACATCAAACGTAACCAGGATATGCTAGAATCACTTGGGCTACTTGGAGGACTATGCACCAATACTTATACGACAGAGAAAGAACGAAAGGCACCGCGCAAGAAGCACGAGAAATTCATCGCTGAACGCCGCGAACTACCTGCGCGAACAACTCGTTCAAATACTTCTTATGCCGAAATCAATGAAAGCATTCGTGAAGTTCGTGAACCGCGACAGCGGCGCGAGCCCAAACCTCGTCGGCAGGGTACGAGAAGTAACGATGAACCGTGTATGATCAAATACGAGTCGATTCCTCAAGATACGCGGGACACCTACTCTCTGCGAATCAGTAACAACGACAGTGGATACTACTATGTACACAAAGGCTCAAAGTGGTGGCAGTGTCAAATACATGTCGATCAAGGTAACGGGAACAAAGTTCTTGTACATCATGGCATGTACGATGATGTCCGTACTGCTGCACTTGCCCAAAGCATAGCACGAACACATGCAAACATCGGTCAAATTTCGAATGGTGGAAAACATGCAATCGAAAGGGCGATGAACGGGCAACGCGTTTGTGCGATTTCATACACCGAAGCCAGCAACGACAGTGCCAGCGAAAGCGATATAGAAGGTGCGGACTCATATTTGGTCGATGCGGAGCAGAGCTCCACCGATCTATCCCGAATAAATGAATGTTAGTCAAGTTGAATGTGAATGTGAAAAATTAATTGTATAAAAGTGTGAAAAATACAGAATGCTCCCTCTTTTTGTCATACAAGGGATCAACCAAGGTAAGTGTACTGTTACTATTGAATAAGACTACTCATCGCCCCCCTCCCGGTCCCGGTCTCCGTCGTCACTCCAGCGCGCTTGCTTCGCAGTAGCTGCTTCCTCGCGTTGGCTACTCCATTCATCTTCTTCTCTCTCTCTCTTACGATACATTTCTTGCCGGCGATCGACCAGGTCGAAGTAATACATGACACCTCTAGAAGGAGGACAGCCTTGTTTACCTTCTTGCACACGAACACATTCCTGAAGCAGACAGCTGAACGACGGGATACCCCTGAGAAGATGCCGCTGCATAATGATGTCGAAGTTGTTGTCAAACAGGGCAATCAAACCCGCATCACGCCATTCTCCGCGTCGGCACAGTTCTTTAATATCATCCAATACATTGCAACGTAACTCAATGAAAGATTCACGACGCCAAGGATAATGATGATAGTACCAATCCAACCCGTCAGCGAGTGCTCTGTACACCTGTATTTCATAATCTTCTAGTGCTCGACGACATATGGTATCATAGTCTTCACGAGCCCTATGAAGGCCTTTGGCTATTGGAGGAACCGCTGACGACATAAAAAAAATATTTTCACTTTTTTGTTCCGCTTTTTTCAACAACAATTTTTTGGCATACGCTTACTTTCTTTATAATGATGTGCGCGGTGCCCCACAACAAGATGATGATCTTCGATCTCAACAAAACATTCAGTGTGTTAACCAATGGCTTATTCTCAAGAAACATAGTCAGCTGCGAAGTAGTTCTTATGGTCGGCATACATGAAGAATGTCCGGATACAAATATCAATACATTACACCAACAGTATGACAGATTCTTCACTTACACCCCAATGGCAACTCCACAGTGGTTGACACTAACATATGAGGAGTTTAATCGCCGTCAACAAAATAATCAGCAACAACACATGAAACTGTTACGTGCAGAAAATGATGCTCTAAGACAAGAAAACAGAACACTGGAAGAGAAGATCAAAAAACTGGAAGAGAAGAACAAACAGTTAACACTGAGCGCGGAGTTATTAAACTTCATGAATGATGAAGACATCAAATAACCGCATACTCCCCGTAGGCAACTCCGTGTGAATATGTCCAAGTTAAAAGTAAAACCACAGTATTGTTGTCTCTATGTTCACAATCGCGCACATAATCCTTCACGATGTCATACATGTGTGTAACATCTGTCGATTGTGCAACATCTGTCGATGAACTCAAGTAGCGTAAATGCAGTACATCTACACATCTACCAAACCCATTCCACAGAAGTTTTTTCAATTGTTGCTGAGCACATATAACAATCTCATCATTTACCGCAAGTGAGCATGGAGATGTCCACCCTACATCACGAATATTTGGAGGCGATTGTTCTGTTGTATTAAGTATCATATCAAAGTTCGTCGACACAACGATAAACACATCTTTCTGGTGGTAGAAACAGAACCAGACTGTAATATCATTGATATGTATGTTGAATCGCGAATATATAATATTGGCTATCAAAGCATATATGTTCTTTTGTACTGTACTAACAACCGTCGACAAGTATAGCTTGTTATTCGACAATCGTACTGCACCAACCTCATAAAGATTGTTGTTGAAGAGAACAATATGTGTCTTCATAAAAAAAGATTTTTTGCTTTTTTCACAGCTACTTTTTTTACTATGAAAGTCTGTGTGACAAATAGAGTTTGTCATCTTTTTTTTTCAGATAACTCATACATACCCACATTCACATGCCACATTCACATGTCATATTCGCCGGTCGCAAGAACTTCCTCACACTCTTGGCATATAAACTCATCGCTTTTCACTCCCGATTGCAAGCATTGCAAATGACATTTGTTGTAGGCGCACTTGCAGCATTCAACCAAACCAGTTATTGGCCCATGATTGCAAACACTGCAGAGAAATCTGGAAAGGTCCTTGCCTCCGAAAGATATGCGGCAATGAGCTGAACAACAATACCCTTTCGGTTCAGGTTGTGTGGTGTCGAAATCGGGCTTGTAACACATAATATGTCGACTGTGCTTGCCACAGAAGCATCGTAGCAGCTTAACTGGCAAAGGACCAGTAAACGCAGCGGCGCCATCGCACAGATCACAAGCCTCTGTCGAAACGCCAGAAGCCGACGACATGAGTTGTGATAGCGGGACATCATCATCATCGGAGTCGATGTCCATTACCGTGCTTTGTTTGGAGACCGCTTTCGCCTTGCCTTGCATCGAATTGGAGACACCGGCACTGGAGATCGCCTTGGCCTTTGCCTTGCCTTTCCGTTTCGCTTTACGAGGCACTTTCGACGATTCTTTGTCACAACGAGGACATATGTAACATATCTGAGAAGCATCGACATCGTCGTCAATGCCGGCGCATAGAGTATGACACCATTTGCCACAAACATCACAAGCGACCCAATTCTCCTCGAGTACGCTGAACTCATTTGCCTTTGAAACATGAAGCTTCCCACAAAAGCATGTAGCCTCTTCTTCGTCGTCGGTTGGATATACATCCCCAAGAATCGATGCCACCCCTTCCGGAAGATTGTCCGTCAGCCATGCTTCTTCTGCCCTGTGCCACATACGAATCCTCAGCTTGAAGCCTGTATGATTGATACTATCCGCCAGATCGCAAACAGCAAGCCGCATATCATCTTCGACAGCAGAAGACGACACCGTGGAAGCAGTAGTAGCAGCAGCAGCATTGGGGGACACCGTGGAAGTAGTGGCAGTCAAAGCATGGCGCTTTTCAGGTGTCGCTTCCACCGCAGACCGCTTACGCTTCTCGCGCTTATGCCAACCGTCAGCTTCGGTGTACTGATACCCAGCATCCTTGAAAGCTTGCTCCATACAAACTATCTTCGTAGCTGATCGACGTGTGCTCTTAACCGATTTTTTCAGTTGCATAACAACTTCAGGGTCGAGTTGTCCATTCGCCAGCGATTGCTGCCAGGTTTGAATAGCCTCTTGTATATGGGGGTTCTCAAGGGCGTCGGTTATGCTCTCCCCAGTCGGCAGTAACTTAAGCAACCTTGCCTGGTCGTTCTCTGACAAACGTGAAAAGATTGCTGGTCGTATGGCATTGCGGATATTTGCAGTTGCAAGCGGAGAGTCTTCTGAAGTAAACAGGGAGCCAATTGCACACTTGCGAGTGGATTTCCTTTGCACATCCTTCGTTCCGGGTTGCCAAGACACCTTCTTGTGTACGTAACCCGGAGAAAACATATGTATATTGAAGTTGCGAATTGCACTACGAATAAATCCGCCAGTTGGAAGAGCAATCCATTCTTCTATACGCTGCGGCGGGGGCTTTGCTACATACTTGTTGCTCGGCGGGTCCATCACGATGAAAGCATCTGAATCCATGAAAAAAGGGTTGGTTGACAGCGCTTTTTTCGATAGCTTTTTTCGATCGCTTTTTTCGATCGCTTTTTTCGATCGCTTTTTTCGATCGCTTTTTTCGATCGCTTTTTTCGATTGCATCACTTTTTTCAATCCCTTTTTTCAATCGCGTAATATGCTCACGAGAACAACATCGACACGATACATTTCCTCGGAATACCCGTACTACAATTCTACGACAGGACATCCAAAGATGTGTCGCAAACATATAGTAGTACATAAAAACCACGATAATAAACAACAGTACCAACAACAGAGACAACGGCATTGGTATACAAAAGGACCACAAAACCAATGCACATGGTTAATCCACTATCAACATAAAGATCAAATTGGAATATTTCGAAACGAACACCAACTGGTGTCGCGATTACTCATGCACATGTTTCTTACTATGATCTATCCCAACGTAGATATTCGTATTATCGACTTCTACCTCACAAAACACGATATATCGTACAATTATTATACGCACTGTATATCAAATTGTATGATAATTGACATGGACTACGACGGCTAGTATAGTGTAAGTGCGTTCGTATAAAACAATGTTAAGTGAAAAGAAAAGGTATCTTCCTTAAGTTTTCACACATCTAATACTCAACAGCCCAACACACACACTTTTACACACACCACAATTCACGCGACATTCATGTCACAAATATCTCTTCTGCAAACGAGCTGGAAGCAATTTCACAAGACTTGTCATATCATAGCCTTCGTCGTATGCATTGTCGTCATCGTCCTCTTCATCGTCATCGTTATCATCAGAGTCATCTGCTTGTGTCCCTTCGGTCGACTTAACAACTTTAGCATCATCGAATAATATCATATCTGTTTGATGTGTTGGAGACATTGACCATGACTTCGTCTGATGGCGTTCTTTGAGACGTTCGCGATCAAACTCAACCCAGTCGAGTTGTAGCAGTTTTTTGGGAGTATGCGGAGTTATTGCCATTGGTACAACACAAACGGATGCATCCATTTCTTCTTCTGTATCATCAGAAATTGCGGATGTAGGAACATCACTAGGTAGATGAATTGGCAACACCTCGGATATTACTATCCGTTTGCCATTCTTTATCGTGGTCCATTGTTCCGTGTTAACTTCTTGTTTTGTACTAGTTGATGATGCGACGGATTTCGTTGATGGAGTGGACATCGTTTTTGCCGATGGAGTAAACGGAAGCGCCGGCCATTTTGCTTGAGAGAGTTGATATATCTTGGTAGTCGCACACTCTTTATAAAGCATTTCTTCTTGTATTTGCATCATGGCAGCAAGTCGACTATCGTCTGCAATCTGATGGAATGAACGCAGATTTTCTGGCGTCATCTTTTGTTTGCCATTCGATCTTGGAACAACTGGGAAAACGTCCGTCGGCACTTCTTCCTTCTTGGGAAGAGGAGGAATGTGTGACTTGATGACAGTGCAAGTACGCTGTACATTCTTGTTAATCTTTTGTATAGCGGCGCGAACATAAACACGTTGGTTTTCCACTTTGAACATCTTGTTGTCCAACGCATCTTCAAAACATCGTGCTGCTTTTTCATTTTCCATGTTGATTCGGCCTGCAATTCTTCCGGGTGCTTTTGCGTTTTCCGGGAGGAATGTGACCTTTGTAACCACACCAAACTGTTCGGCAAATGTGCGCATCGATTGAGGTGTCATCGCATTTTTGGGTAAAGATTTGAAGAAAATTTCAGCATCTACAATTGGTTCAGTTTCAATCGTCTTGGGACGAAACTGTGCAATAATTGCATGACTGAAGAAGCATTTGTCACCAAAGGGACATATGCCATTGCCATTGTCAAAGTTGCGGCACGGTACGGAAGGGGTGTAATTTTCTGTTTCTTTGGTAGCAATAGACGTTGTTTGGATTTGTTTCTTCTTATGAAAGAAGAAATTACGACGCCTCTTATTTGGTCGGATTTTTAGGCGTGAAACGCACGAAGATCCTACTGCGAAACCACCGCCATATGTGCTGATAGCAGTCAGTATAATCGACCATTTGGTGCGCTTAGCATCCATTGACCAGAAAAAAAACGCTTTTTTGTGTGTGTAATTATCTCAAAAAAGTGGCAGAAAAAAGTGGCGCCAAAAAAACAAAATCCTTTTTTTATGAAGACATGCAAGATAGTTGGAGCAAATGATCATTGGCGTAATGCTAAGCTTGGTTTGTGGCTTTCATATACGAAGAATGGTAAATACTCCAGGGTGGTGCTCAAAAATGGAAACAACAAACCATTCTATATTAAATCTTCTCAAGTTTGGCTAGTAAAGAATAATAAAAGACGTTACACGTCGTCTTCAAGTGAACTAATACGCCAGACTCGTCGAAACAGGTTCAGAAAACCTGTCAGTGTTGTTGCCACTCGGTTTAGAGACGGACAAACATATGGTGATGCAACACAAATGGTTGAACACCGTTCTTTTGCAAACGGGGTATTTGTTTTCAACGACAATGATTCGCAGTTCACGCGAGCAGATCCAAACAATGTTGATACATTTCAAGACCCAATGACACATATTGCAGGAGGCGGTAATGCGCGAGTTAGACCATGGCAACTATATGGTGATGCGATTGGCATGCCAACGGGTCCGTATGCAAATTTGTTTGATTCTAGCGATACAGTTGGTGGTACTGCCAAAGCCGCTATTATTGAAGCGTGTGAACGAATAATAAATCTCTTTATCAACCGTCCTGACAAAGAGATTCTCTATTATTCAGTTAATACATCGGATCTACCAGGATCTTTACAAATTGGACTTGGTATATTCTCGGGGAGGGTTGGGTCAGATGTCCGGGTTTTTATCACCGTATGTCTTCATCATATACCGGCTATGGTTGAATGCAAGAGAATTCTTGGGCATGGCGCGGAGTTCTATATCAATAACGTCATGCCTCTTCTGTATCCAACCATGAACGGCCCGTTGGATTCTACAGTTCACTGCAGGACTTATCTTGAGTATATCGAATCATTTGGTCCGTCATGGGACGATTATCTAAAATCAGCGTTCCGCAAAGTGCTGCGTGGCATGCCCTTTCTTGCGTAGCGAACAAAAAGTGAATTTAAGTTTCAAAAAAGTAAAAACAATTTTTTGGATGACGGTGACAGAAGACAAAGAATTTCTCATGGCTCTTGTGAAAAAGCTGAGAATTCCTAAGCCATACGGTAAACATTTGGTCCGTTGCAAGAATAAACAAAGAAATACATTCAAACGAGCATGGATCGCATGTATGAAGGAAGTTTCGCCAGAATGCAGGAATTACATATACGTTCGACTTGCCATGTCTGCATGGATGGTTGACTGCGAAACACCTTAAAGGTCTGATGCTAGCAATTGTGATTCTGTTTAAAACCGTTCCGCGTACTGTATTAACATACTGTCTATTCTAACAGTATACTACGAATACTCGATATCTTCTGTAGATACATGTTACTTTCATCGATTAACGCATCTTTTAAACGAGAAAGAACGCGACAGTTGGGACGGGTATCGGGTAACGCGCCGTGAATAGCAGTTCTTAATGTATGCTTTAATTCTTTGATTGTATTGTATATAGCCATACTTCGTTCAGCGGCACCACCTAACTCTGCTCGAATATGCACAAGTTCGTTCTGTTCGACCGAATTCATTACAATTTGCCATAGGAAATCATTTCTGCGATGACTCTTTGCATTAACGGGTACTTCTGAAAACATTAAAGGCTGAATATTTGCTCGAACGCGACAAATCTTCTGTTGCTTCACAGGCTCATATATTGTTGCACGCGAAATTGTAAGGTAATACTTCCACCGAGTCATGTACCTTGATTGTCGTAACAGGATGACTTTGTTGATGGCTTCATTTCGCTTAAGCAAAGCCGCTGTAATCTTGGATTTACCCACAGTAAGTCGTTTTTCTTTCATAAAGGGGTCTTGCATATTGATAACAATATCGTCCTCCATCACAATATAATCGCACCGTTCAAGTGACTTGTCCATCAAAGGATGATCAACCTTACGCATCACACTAGAAATTGTTTCTGCGTTTTGTGAAACAATTGGAAGGCATGACATGTGCTTCTCCATAACGCGTTGACAAAGTGGTCCATGTTCTTGTAGCTGATCGAACTTTAAAAAGTAAACCAATGTCCATCTCGGAAGTTGCGATAGTCGAAGCAAAGCTTCCCAAACATACACAGTATTGCCTTCTAACATATTGTGTTTTTTAACTTCTCTTAGAAGTTGCTTGCTTACTTTTCCGCCAGGAAGTCGTTGAATATATGTCAACGCTTCTCTCCTAGTTTCAAATACTGGGTAGTATTGATGTAGACGTTCGCCAACATTCCACAATTTTTGCAAAAGTTCAGTATTATATGAACCAATGCTATTTATGATATAAGCTGCAAATTGCAAGCATGCGCTTTGTTGTATTTGTATAAATGTCCGGACAGTCATAGGAATTACAGATCCATGTATGTCCCAAATAAGAATACGCTGCTTATCAATGTATATACCTACCTTTTTACCTTCTTTATCAATATCAAAACAGTATATTCCACCACAAGTTCCAATCTGTTTGATATGGACTCCAAGTGACTTTAACACAGTCACTTCTGCGTCGCTGTTAGGTCTGTAATACATGCTTGGAACCTCTTCGTTCATTATTGAAAAAAGGAAATTGAAAAAAGCAAACTCCAAAAAACTCCAAACACTTTTTTTGATCGCTATGAAAAATCAAGAGAAGCCGCCACGTATATGCTTTGATTGGCTACGAAATGGTGGTTGTACTCGTAAGGATTGTAAATTTGCACACGAGAAAACAGAGCCATGTGCAGATTACAGTATGGGAAAGTGTAAATATGGAAAGGAATGTCTGTACATCCATGTGGCTCCAAAAGAACCGGCTAAAGTTGCGCCACCTAAAATTACGGCACGAGGATGGCTTACCTGTGAGCAAGACGATACTACCAGAAGATTTGAATACATGGAACAGAAAATCAGTTCGACGAAACGAAAATATGTATCACTTAAGAGTGATATTGATGTTTTGACAACCGAGGTTGAGCAAATGCAGCTGAAAATAAGCACTAGAATGTCGACTTATGCGCAATTGGAAAAGGTCGGTGAACAAATTCAACAAGATCGTCTCCGCCTTGAACAAGAGGAAAAGAGTTTCAAAAAGAGACTTGTTGACTTCCAGAAAGAATATCACGAAATTGCACAGTTGACTTCAAAAGTAGAATCACACAAGAAACTCATAAACACAAAAACATCAGAACTACAGAATATCGTTAACTTGAACAGTGGTACAAATAATAACGTGGCTACAATCGATCACGAAGACGACAAACTTTGTGCAATATGCATGGACTCTGGAATTACACATGTATTGGTACCGTGCGGTCATGCAAAATTTTGTTCCAGTTGTGTGCAAGACATTAAGGAATGTCCAGTATGTAGGAAGGAGGTCACAATGTGCATGAAGTTGTATTCGTAATATTTCATCGAGTGTATGTTTAAGTCACAGTTGTCTGAACAAAAGAGGAACATTCCTGCTTTTTTTACTCTACACCCCCAATCAAAAAAACTCTTTTTTCAGATGGATGAGGAAAACTACGACATTCTACTCAAGAATCACGCTCTCTCTCGCGTTCCTTGCAGAAACGGAGACAGATGTAAATGGTATCAACAAGGAAAATGCAGATACGCTCATAGGCAAATACAAAATGACGACACATGCATCCCGGTACAAGAAGAGAAAAAGGAAACAAAACGTACAATGTACAAGCACGAGCCAATAGGAGACCCGACTGTGTATTAGCGTATTAGCGTATTAGCGTTAGCGTATGTTGTCGTGTCTCGTTTGCGCTTCAAATCAGCAGTTTTAAAACCCGGCATCTCTCGTGAAACAATCCATTTAAACAATAGATCGTATAGTAGAGGTTGTGCCATAGCGTGCGCTTTCTCCAAATAACGCTGATGATCAGAGAACATTGTATGTTCACATATATCCGCAAACGCCATCCATTTAACGACAGGCGACTCGACAGATGTTGTAAGAACCAAATCATATGTTTCATTGTTTTTAGGAAAGAACATCCGCACAGACGTCTCCACCCACGCAAAATCAGTGGCACGATTATCCAATTTATTACAACCCTGATATACAATATGACCTCCATCAGAGAAAATAGAATCCAACAATGCATCAGAATTTGTACTCCCAGCTTCTTCTTTGAACTCTCTCTTTAATGTTTGTGTAACGTATTCACCTGCATCAACCATACCGCCCGGAATGGCCCATTGTCCGTTGTCCTGTCGTTTTATCGCAACAAATTCCAAAAGAAGTCTAGTTCGATTATATCGTATCACAATTGGATCAGCCGCATGATTCGGCCCCCACTTGCCGAGTTTACCACGTCCACCCATACCAGTACGCATCCAAGGATTTAATGGTTTATCAAATCCACCATCTGGAGTAGGTGTAAATATCACACCGGCTTCATCTAATGTCCTAAGGTTGTCAGAACCGTAAAATGTATACCGTTCGTGCTTCAGTACAGATGTGCTAGTATTATGTGAATCTGCCCATTTACCTCCAGTGGGGTTATCTACCGAATTTGCATATACCTCAGGAGATGTAAAGCTTGGTAAAGACCAGGGGTCGTAAAGAAAATTATCAACTGTAGGTGACAGTTTGTCCAGTTCGACATGAACGCGTTGCGGATAGTCCGGTGGCGACGAAAGCATCAAAAAAAGTTTTTTCGGTTTTTTGGTGGTAAAAAAATAAAGTAAGTCAAGAAAAACAAACTCAAAAAAACGCTTTTTTATGTTGTCTCTTCTTGTGTACAGCAGTGCCATTGTCATGCCAGCGAACCCACCATTTATCCTTCGTCTTCACAACCCTTCCAAAGGGATGTATCCTATTATCGCAGAATCAATAGCACAATGGAGTCAAATCAAACTAGCTATTCATAACCAGAAGAAACCGTACAGATCGACTGTGACGACATCGGGACATGTATTGGCAATGAATCCTCTAGAAGGAGACAATTCACCGGCGATCGATTGTCTAAAGACACACACCAACTTAATTGATCATATTCCACGACTCGTTGATTGCATACATGTTGCGGAGGATAATACTCCTTGCTTCAAATGTTTTTTCACGAGCACGGAATCCCTCAAAGCCGTCGCTGCTCGACTCGATGGAACAAATGTATGGCTTCTTATTTCAGATTGCGGCGGAATACTATCTTGTGACGAATGCAAAACAAATATCGACAGAACAGAATTTACACAGATACAAAATGGATTCATGGATCTCTTGTCAAACAAAACTACAGGCGGTTATGTTGGTAAAATCGTTCCTGTCCCAAAGGATTTTAGAAAGTAGTTGTAGTTTGGCAGTATTCAAAGTACAGTTTGAATTCGTTTGCCAACACAGGGTCGTGTTGAGACAAAGCATCTAGTAACATGTACTCTGCAACATTCTTTTGTATCTTGCCTTCATAGAACCATAATATTATAGTAAGTATTTGTCCATACACTTCATCAGACAGGTTCAACTTGGCTGTCTTCATAAGTGTATCCGCCTGAAACGCAGTATAAGCAGAGCACACAATTTGATTCGCGATTGACGAGTAAGTAGACATAAAAAAAACGCTTTTTTGCACTCAAAGCAACACAAAAAAACATTTTTTTATCTCCACCGTCAATGGTTGTTATTACTCCTATGCATTATAACAGCGTCACCAAAGAAGGATGCTTCAAAACTATGCTAGAGCGTAACGAGGCAGATAATGCAATTATAGTATACAACGAAAATGTCATAGATTACTTGGATTGGGATGACAGTAGAGCCGGTGCCGGAAGTGCTAAAATACGACCTTACGCTTGGCCATACAACCAAGACAAAAAACCTCGCGTTATTGGATTACCTACCGGGTTCTCCTCCGCCTCGAAAGGATTTGAACAACTTGACAGAGATACCAAAGAAGCAATTGACTCCACCATACAACGTTTAATTCTCTTCTGTAGACAATATCATGACATTGAACGAATCATATACTCAGCCGACGAAAGTAATGACCAAATATTGGGCACTGGATTATTTAAAGTCAATCACGAAGTGCTCACATACATATCTTCCATGTTATGGAAAATACCATCTATGGTTGACAATGGTGGTCTGAACATAAGAAGTTTAGAAAAGATACGTGAAAGAGAGCTCCTTCTTCTTCCACGAGCAAATTTGGAACAAAAATACGCGCTACTAAAATCTCAGTTTTCTTCACGAAAGCGTGTAATGGACAACCCATTTCAAACTACACTTAAATTTGGTAGACACGTTACACCGTGGTAGTAGTTTTGGTTTAAGATAAGATGTGTGTGAATACTTTTAAATATACATTCACACTTGTGTACGATGTTCACACGGAATCCATCTTCGACATGTAGTTCGCCAATGCACGATTTATAGTAAGCAATTGCGTGTTTTGCTGTTTCTGTCTAGCAACCTGTTTTACATGTGTAGAAATGCAAGCATCGGCTTGCATTAACTCGCGTCTAAACACTTCTCGCTCAATACTCCGACTCGTTCTTGAGAAGTGATGGTGAGGTTGTAATGGTGGCGTTGGTAATGTCGGTTCTGTACCAGTAACAATAAAAGGTCGTTGTTGCCGTTGAAAAGGAAGATTCCATGTCGCACGTTCTTCCAGTGAAAAAACACAGGATGGTTTATGATCGTTGTTGACGACGCGCAAAGATTCAGTGACACTGTTCTGTTCATCTCGAAATCTCGACCAAAAGCTGGCAGCATCTGCGCTACCTCTCTTTATAACAGGTGTATCCTCACTCGGCATAAAAAAAGTGGTTGGTTTTTTGCTTTTTTCGATCGCTTTTTTTGTGCGATCAACACTTTTTTGAATTTCACTTTTTTACCACCGATGGACGAACAACAGAAGAGATACATCGCTAAAATGTTGACAACGCACATAAAACCAGCTGATTTGGCTATATGTGACAACTGTGGTACATACAGCCTCACAGAACATATGCACAAACAGTATGGGTCTATGAGAAAAGAATACTCACAATGTCCCGAGTGTGATTTACCTCCATTTTGGCACTCGAAGTTCTCTAAGTCATCACATAAACGATACTTTATTCGATACAATCCAAAAGAACCAAACGAACATATTGTAACGTGGGGCCATCCTACCAAAGGTAATCCCCTCTACATTGAAGGAGACGTCGGAGAGAGAATTCAACGTAAGCGACACAAACATGTAGAGAAGAATTAATTATAAAGTATCCGATGTATACATTAACATCCATTTTCTCTGTTTTCTTCCTCTGCCCGAAATTTCTTAACAGCAGTATGTGGCCCAATATGTAGCAAAGACATAACTGCATCTTGTTCCATTAGTGACATGTCACGAGTTCTTTTCTTTTCTTGAATACCACTCCCACTGTACCGCTTCATCAAAAAGTCAAGGTCACGCGCAAATGAAAAAGATGCTCCTTTCTTGAACGTTCCAACTCCAGGATAATACGTCGACATAAATATATCATTGAAGAATGCATCGCTGATTGTCCGTCGCTCCCATTCTTCGCGACTAGACAAGACGCCTAATCCATTCCGCTTATCGCGCGTATAACTAAGCACATCAAGATAAGAAGCCAGCTTGCGAGAGACATTCTGCATCTTGAAAAAAAAGATTTTGCGAGATTGTGTTTGCGAGATTGGAGTGATCCACTTTTTTCACAACACTTTTTTCACAACACGGAAAAGTTGTGAGCACTGTACAGGATGTATATCTGTATTTTTCAGTTAACTCTCACTTTCACAAATCAACAAAATACTTGGATCTCGCCACTCACACCGCCTCTCCCGAAGATGGCCTCATATTGTTTCTCCCAATCGTCTCCATTAACTGTTTCATAGTTTCATTAAGGTCGTCATACTTGGCTCCCATACTCGTAAAAGCATCTTTCATATGGCGAAATTCATTTATGACATCGGAGTCGTTGCGTGAATTGTCGGGTGGTTCCTGAAAAGCATCAAGAAAATCTTCTGTGAACTCATAACATTCTATTCTGTCACAAATAGTATCCCCATCTTCACCGATCGAGTCAGATTCCGAAGATCCGGAATATTCTGATGCGAAAGTACCCACCGAACCACTTCTTCTGCGTTTGCGATCAATCTTGCTCAAAGTTTTAAACGAACCACTGTACGATGGTGCAAATCCATTAACAAAAGCTTTGAAGCAAAATTTTCGGTTATCGTGTTGAGAAGATAAAGCGTGTATCTTCAAATTGAATACAGCCTCTTTTCCCGCTTCGGTAGATGATGTTCGAAAGTATACACCCGATGAACAATCTTTCCCACTCACGGGCGAAGACGTTAAACACCCAGTACGTACATGGTCGCCAACCAATTCTTTGGTATCGCTGTAACATAATTGTAATTGCACTAGCTCGTTGCTGTGATGTCGCGAAGCAGAAACACTTCTTACAACCACTAGTTGTGTTTTATCAGCAACGAGTACATCGTCAGATATCTGCAAACAGATCTCCATAAAAAAAGCCTTTTTTGTTTTTTTCGCTTTTACTTTTTTCGATAATTAAACGAAACGCTTTTTTTGAAAGATAAGCATACCATATGGTTGAAACAAACAGCATTCATGCATTCAAAGAAGCAGAAAACGGCGCACAAATGTTTACTACAATGGATTTACCGCTTGATACAGATCTTAATGTATGGACATTGGTTTCTTGCCACATTAATGATAACCCTGTAAACATTTGGGAAAAATTCTTATCACGTTCGTTCAACAAAGACGAAATCTGGCTGAAACAACGCTACATAAAGTTCAAACGCAAAAAAGGATTGACTCTTAATATTTACGACAAGCTTTTCGAATGTCTACAAGAACAAGAAAAACTACATATAACCCCTATACGATATTTAATTGGAGATATTACTTTCAAACGAGTACAAGTAATAGATATCCATAAAACACATGGCGGAATTGGACGACTTATGATAGAACAAGTCGATCGTTCTTAAACTCTGTACCATCTTTGCTGCATCCTAATGTATGTCTTCTGACGGCATGAAAAAAAAATTTTTTCTGGATGGTCCCACTGGGGCTCGAACCCAGGACCTTTGGCTCATAAGACCAATGCTCTAACCAACTGAGCTATAGGACCCTTTTTTTTATTGTAGTCGTACATAGATACTTATATTGTTTACACATAAGACAGAACTTTATAACCAAATGAGCTACATTACCCTTTTTATTGCATCATAAACAGATCATGTTGGTTGAATATTATAGGTCACCGTTCTCTATTTTGCACTCATGTTTACTTACACGCCATAAAACACACGCTTATCTAGAATAATATCACTATGGACCCATTTTTTGTCAGACCAAAATCCGGTAGATTCAAAACATTCACCAGTTCCAGCTGCAAGATCACCAATGTCGCTTAAAGTGCTTGAAGACGGAGCTTTACCCGATTTATCTTCTATCACATATACATCTCGTTTTTGCGTTTTCTTCCCAGAGTAGTAGCCTTCCGATACAAATGCATGAACCGAACCAAAATCACCGTCCCCTCTCTCAGCCGGTACCTCGAATGTAAGCATCATCATTTCAGTACAATTATCGTTTGCTCGCCATCCTTTGAAAGTTGTACGATAATATCCATCTTGTGTATCAGTAGGCTTTACAATATGAGAATAGCCCAAAGTCTTTCCGTCTAACGTAACCCATACTTTCCATATTTTTTCTGCAGACACCACAAGTGGCTTGAATTTGACTCTGATGCCAAAGGTCTTTCCAATCTTGCATCCATCAATGTCTCGTCCATCATTTGGTAGAAACTTACGGTCCTCTGTGTGATAAAGATCGACAGCTATCATAAAAAAGGAGTTTTGACTTTTTTCGATTGAGTATGAACGCCAACGAAATTTCTGCAGTCATTATACTTGCATCTCAGTTTCTACACATTACAAGATGTGGTTCATGCAGAAGATGCAAGAAATGTTGTGAAATTTGTATAAACTGTAAAGACAAACCCCGTAACGGAGGGCGTGGCACTCGAAAACAAGCTTGCTCTCAACGTGAAAAATGTTTGTTTTGGTACTGGAGGATACTAGCACACCCACTCCTCATCAATTAAATCCTTACACCAGAACCTTCTACAAACAATATTCTCACTGCTTTGTTGATTGCATCTTCATCAAAACATGAATGAACAACATGCAAAACAAGAAGCTGAACAAAGTGATCCTGTAATGTCGTGTATTGTTGCGATGGAACCACTGGATTGCGCATGAAAAGTCGTCGTCTACACTCAAACGAATTAATCAAACGCTCCAAACCACTTTTGGTCAGTTGCTCTTCTGCAAGCTTTTCACAACGATCAATCCATATAGCTTCTTCTGCCAAGCTGGGTTCTGGCAAACGCTTTATCCGATGATATAATTGACAAATACATCCAATATTCTGCAGCATAATTAATGCCACTGGCTGCTCATACCACATAGAAGTAAGAGGAGTAACTAACACTTGGCAAACTGGACACCGCGCAGAAAGATTGTTGAACATATCATCTGTCACAAAAGTATTTGAAGCCAAACGAGCTTCTAATGTTGCTTTGTAGTCGTGATCCATCTTTTTCCAACATGTTCCACATAGTATGTGTTTACACGGCATAGCCTTGCACTGGTAGCCACGAATCTCTTCGAAGCATACACAACAAGAACCGCATATACATAAATCCTTCTCATCAAGCATTAATAAACATTCTGGCCGAACAGATATTTTTTTGCCAGACTCCAGTTTGAATCCAATTCGCTGCTTGTTATTACAAGGTATTATTGTGCCTCCTAGCGAATTATAGCTTGTGTCCTTCATGTTGATCAGGGCATGAGTAACCTTCATACAGAAAAAAATAGTTTGGTTTTTTGGGTTGTCACTTTTTTAGTTCACTTTTTTCACGACACGAAATCTCCAATCTCGCTGGTCACTTTTTTTGATGAAGACACAGGCAGACTCCCACACAAGCACCGGCCATAGGCCGATCATATCGAAAGGGTTAATGAAACGCCATGAAAAGCTGGGCATTACTACACGACAATTCAATATCAATATATCAAGACCTATAGCACAAACCCCAAAAGCAAAAAATGAAGAACGTCCTAAGGACATTGGTCCGGTACAGGAGGCGGCGGCATACACGAATGCGTCCGCATAGGTGCTAAACCGGGCAGGATCTGAGGTATGTGTGTTTCGAGTTGTCGTGTCTGAAACGCATTAGTCCACGTAGCATTTCCACGATAAATACAATTCATGTATATGTCCTTTAGATCTGGATAAGACACCAATATCGATACAAATGTTGTCGTAGACATACACGCCATTTGATAAATCAACGCAGGATCAAACTGGTCTTCGGCAGTTTGTACGATTTGTCCCAGCATCTGAACACGCAGTACATCAGTAGCTTGTGGATCAACACGAACACCTTTATACAATCCACGAGGACACTTGCAAATGAATGTGATCTGCCATTTTCCCTGACCTTCTTGCACCCTGAATTTCATTGTACCCGACGAACGCCCAATTGTAACTGAATCTACCATTGAAGATTTGTACACGAGACACATCATTTTTTCAGGTACGTTTATATCTTTCGGTAAAGAAACTGTAATATTACGTTGCTTTCGTAGATCTTCCTCGTAACATACTGAACCAAATATTGTAGAAAAGTATGTCGAAAAACCCTGCACATCCAATGAAGGCGAAAAATAACTGAAATGTTCGATTGGTGGACCGACCTCAGTTGAATCCCAAATGTTCTCTGAATTCTGAATGTATTTTCCTTCCCGTCGCCACAGCACGTGTCTATAATTTGGTTTGTTCTTCGCGGTTTTATTTTCATTGAAGTATTTTCCTACCTCGTAAAGTTGTGTCGAAGGTGGTGTATCAAACAAGAATATCACCATATCAAATTCGGTTGTATCGAATGCACGACTTTCTTCCCACCGGGATAGCCATTTTGAACCATTTTGCCGAGCTTGATATGGTATTGTAATACTTGATCCCGCTTCGGTACGCTGTGTCTTCTGTGTGGCGACAAAATCCCAGGCATAACAAACGCGTGGAATATTGTGAAGGACAATTTTTGTTGTCGTCATATTCACAATTAACAATTCGATGCCATTCGAAAGTTCTTCATGACCTAAACATTCGTATGGAGTGAAGTTCAGTTTGTTGGGTATATCGCCAGTTATGCGAACGCATGCATTTTGACGAAAAGAATCGAGAATCATGAATGTTGTCTCAACATTACAACTCATGTGTGCGAAAAAAGTGTTTTTTTTAATTCTACAAAAAACTATTAGGAACAAAATGAGGCGCAAATTTGGGTAAGATGGGTGGTAAGTTCAGATTCCCATCTTTTTTTTTCAACCAACATATAAATAACAATAACGCCTTTTATCATATCTTTGCCCGGTTAGCTCAGTTGGTAGAGCGCAGGACTTTTAATCCTGTGGCCGCGGGTTCGAGCCCCGTACCGGGTATTATGCCCTTGTAGCACAATTGGATAGTGCGCTCGACTTCTAATCGAGAGGTTGTGGGTTCGATCCCCACCAAGGGTCATTTATGTGAGAGAAAATCCTCTAAGATCTTGTCTTGTGCTTCTTTTGTAGAACACGCCAAAATTGCGTGCTTGGTGTTATCGTCGTCGATAACTTTTAGTTCATTCCACCGTTCGCACGATTGTTGCCACATCGCGTTTAATAACATTCCAGTCGTAATAAACATAGGACATTGTGTCTTCGATGTCGAATACCTATACTCTTCGAAAATTTTGTTCCTACGCAATGTATCAGCCCCAGTCCATTCAAGCTCTAATTTGGCTATATGCTGCTCCATCGTAGGAGTGTAAGCATTGCAAGAAGCAAGCTGAACGCGCCAGTTATCGAAAAAAGACATTTTGATCGCTTTTTTGAATCGCTTTTTTGAATCAGCTTTTTTCTTGATGTCGTGTGCTATATGCCAACTAGACTTTCAAGCCGACGAAATACCTTTTACAACTCCCTGCAATCACAAATTCCATGCAAGTTGTATCGCGGAAGCATGGCGTTTTGATCCAAGATGTCCAACTTGCAGAGACTGCCCAAACACCATAAACGCAACACAACGTTTTGAATCAAATGATTCGGAATATTCAGAATCAAACGACGAAGACGAAGATGAAGAACATGCTCTTACATATCGCGAAGCTTTCAGTATAGGCAAATGCATGAAAATCACTAACCCGGCTATGAAGAGAAGCTTCGCTACACTAACAAAGTGGAACAAATTGAAAAAAGAGAGTCTTCTTTCTCTTAAACCAGCAGTACGGATGTTGCGAGCATTGGAAGACGATATAGAAGAACGAACCCAGTGCTATCACGACCGTTTGACACAAATTCATAAACGGAAAAACCGTAAATTAATCGAAAACGAAGCCCTACAACGAAAGCAACTTCAGCGAGCAAAAACCAATATATGGGCTACTAAACTTCGCATAGCGAAGAAATGTGGATACGAAACACTTACTGACCGCATAAGAAGAATCAGAAGAGAAGGAGAAGAGGAGAGGGAGAGGATGTAAGGAGGTAGAAAAAGAAACATTGTAAAGACAGTAGAGGTAAGAAAAGTTTTGAGTGTTATGAAATGTTAAACGGGTACACTCGCCTAAACCCGTCATTGGAAAAATGAAACGACACTTCCCACCTAGCACAGATCTGTACAAGCACCCGTACAAACAAACCATTGTCGCTTATCGAGCTCGGTTCTTGTTCTGCCGCAGCGAGTAGCCTCTAACTGGACCCTCATTGTCCCGCGGTACGCGCAAGGGCTCAGGCGCTCTCCTTCGGGCGTCCCCTCAAGAGAAAATCGGATCGAGTCCAATCAGAACAAGACGTAGTGCAAACCACATGACATGATGAAGTAGTCAGATCAGCGGTCATGTACAAGCCACGCAAAGGTTTTCACGATGTAGGTATGTCTCCAAGAATATGTCGTTGAGATGGTTACGCGAAATCTTCCGCTGCGGCTTCCCTCCGCTGTACACTACATGGCGTCGGCTTTAATAATAATAATAATAACCCTTGCAAAAAAGACTTTTTTCGCAGTAAGGACTTTTTTCCGAAAAAACCGTTTTTTTACGTTTACGATGCTTAAGGCAATAAAGGATGCTATAACCGACCCAGCGTTGGACAGATTCTTCCTCTCATTCGACAATATATATGTGTGGAATGTAAGTATGCCAAGTGCATCATTCATAGACGACGCACCCGATTTATATACAGATCTGGAAACATATGCTGGACGTTTTCAGCAACAAGCGTCTGTACAGTTTGAGATAATCTTTCCAGATGAATTCCAAGTAATACCACCATTCGTTAGAGTGGTGAGACCTCGATTTCAACAGCGAACTGGTCATATAACAGCAGGCGGTTCAATATGTACAGAACTATTGACAGAAGAAGGATGGAACAAGAACAAGATGAATCCACAACAACTGATACTATTCCTACATAATCTTATAATAGACGGACACGCCAGATTGGATACTCAATCGTCCTATATACACCGCCCATACTTATTTGTTGAAGCAATTGATGCCTTCAATAGAGTGGCTTCGGATCATGGCTGGAAAGGTTTACAAAAGGCACATTTAAACTCTATTAAAGGAATTGCGAATGAAGGCTACGAAGTAACTTCCTCTCATCAACCAGTTAATAAATCGACACGAAATGGAAAGCGTAAAGAGATAGATCGTTAGTATGTGAATGTTAAGTGAAAAAAACAGGGCTTCATCCTGGCCGATGCAATCAT
>Ga0066856_10000059_pt1 | contig 32926 bp, 49 predicted proteins | sample ETNtaG_5_FD_65605 | JGI IMG/M metagenome (GOLD analysis project Ga0066856, IMG submission 65605) | Marine microbial and viral communities from oxygen minimum zone, Eastern Pacific Ocean - ETNP201406SV205 | ecosystem: Environmental > Aquatic > Marine > Oceanic | place: Pacific Ocean: Eastern...
GAGATGAAAGACGAACCGCACTCTCGACATACGGTATTACTATCAGACCAGTGTAATATGCCTATTATGCAGGATTCCGAAGCAGAGCATCGTGAACATCAGGACTTCTTCGACAATGCAAACGGCTCAGTCCTAATAGCAGGTTTGGGAATTGGTTTTGTTAATGAGTATCTAAAGGATATGGATAATGTAAGTAGTATAACTATAGTAGAGAAGTATCAAGATGTAATAGACCTAGTATGGCCTTATTGTGAGAAGGATGATAGGTATACCCTAGTGCATGACGATATAGAGACATGGGTTCCACCAGAGGGGTCTTACTGGGACTATGCTTGGTTCGATGCCTGGGTGTTCAACAACGAAATGAGTTACGAAGACCACATGGCATTGATGCAGGAAAGATATTCAGATTATATCGGATCTTCAGGACAATGGCTATCAAAGCAACCCGAATGATTAATATCACAGTTTAGAGAGGAAGCACTATGGCATTACAGTTAGAATGGGATTCAGAGCAGGGATTCACTTGCAACAATGCGTACGCAGTTGTCTCGAAAGCCATTCTCCGTAGGGAGATAGAACGAGAACACATAACTATTACCGCAGAAGATGGTAGTGTGACCCCAAGCGGCGAAGTAAATGTAATTAAATCGCATAACATTGACTTCAAAGTAGACATATATGCGAACCAAGCGGCTGCAGAGGATGGAAAGAACCCGATTGACGGATTCTCACTTAGAATACCATTGAATTCTAACCAGGGTAAGACACAGTACAATATAGTCAAGCAGTGCTATCTTTACTTGAAAGAACAAGAAGGATGGACTGGGGCCGTGGACTGTTAAGCATTGACCTTAACACTTATAGTAATAAGTAAGTTTGACTTAATTCATGCCAGACGGCGAAGACGAATTAATAGCACAGCAGAGCACAGGAATAAATCTCATGGAGCCAAGGTTCCAAGAGGAGATAGAAGTGACCTTAACAAAGGCAGAGGCACTTTTCATACATCAGATACTTGAGGCCAACATAGCCCCAAGAGGAAGAGAGATGGTAGAGTTTGCTTACAAACTACTAAACAGATTCAAGGATGTACCCACTTGGCTAAATCCTACAGATTCAGGTAGCGCCCCAGAAGCAGATGCATTTACTGGGCCAAAGGTAACCGTTGAAGAAGCAAAGACAACAGTAACAGAGTCCAATACCAATGTAATAAACAACATCGGTTCGACACTTCGTAAGGAGGAATAAATATGGCAAATGCAGTAGACGCAAAACAACAAGCACCCACCGCTACCGCACATCAGATTAACATACAGGTAGCTAAACAATTAGCAAACCTGGTGAAATCTACTTTGGGCCCATATGGTATGGATAAGGAAATGGTGGATGCTAGTGGGGAAGTCGTAATTACCAATGATGGTGCAGCTATTCTCAAAGAAACAAAACTAAATCATCCAACTGCCAAGATTATCACCGAGGTAGCACGGACTCAAGAGGAGAACTGCTACGATGGTACTACATCTAGCGTTGTAATTACAGGAGAGTTAATGGATAAGGCATCGGGTTTGCTCGATAAGAAGGTCCATCCAACAAGGATTGCAAAAGGATACGTTATGGCTAACAGGAAGGCTCAAGAGTGTCTAAAAGACATTTCACTTTCTGTCACTGACGAACTATTATTGGCAGTCGCTAATACTGCAATGACTGGTAAGAGTGCAGAAGCGGCACAAGACGTTCTTGCACAGATAGCATTAGATGTAATCAAATCTACTACACTTGACAACATTAACATCATCAAGAGACCCAATGGTAAGGTTAGTGATTCTCTTGCTATCGCTGGACTTCTCGTAGACCGTGAGAAGATGACACACGATATGCCTAATGAGGTCAAAGACGCTAAGATTGCACTGATTAGTGTAGACATTACGCTTCCAGAGTTTGCACAGCAGTTGCAGATACAGGTTAGCGATAACACAGCAGTTCAGGAGTTCATCGAGAGTAGGAAACTACAACTCAAGGAGATTGCAGACGTTATTCTTGCAAGCGGTGCAAATGTTGTACTATGCAAGAGAGACATAGACCCATTCGTTGCGGAGATTTTCGCACAGAAGGGAGTTTATGCTTGCCGAAGAGTCGCAATGAGCGATATGGAGGCTATCTCTAGAGCCGGACAAGGGAGAATGGTTTCTTCCATAGACGGAATAAAGGAGGCAGACCTTGCTACGGCAGAGTCACTAGAAGAGATTACTGTTGGTGAGAGACCACTTATCAAGTTAACAGGGACACCTTCACAGGGTTCTGTCTCAGTTCTGCTAAGAGCACCTACATACACAACCGTCGAGGAAATAGGCAGGGCATTTGACGATGCAATAGGTGTTGTTAGCGTAGCACTGGAAGGTCAGAAGGTTGTAGCGGGTGGCGGAGCACCGTATCTATATCTATCTAAGCAATTGAAGGACTTTGCTTCCACTGTAAGTGGAAGAGAGCAGATGGCTGTAGAGGCTTTTGCCCAGGCATTGGAAGTAATACCTGCTGCTTTAGCCGAAAATAGCGGATTAGACCCGCTCGATACCCTTATCAGTCTACGCCAACTCCATAGTGATGCAGCCGGACACTCCTCAGGGGTGGACGTGGAGAATGGCGGAGGAGTAAATATGCTGAAAAAAGGCGTTATAGAACCTGTTGATGTAGTATCGCAGGCTTTGGATAGTGCTACATCAATAGCAGCACAACTACTCCGCATCGATAACATCATTGAGATGAGAACCGGACCGGAGATAGGAGAAGATGGATTCCAATACTAGAGAAAAGGTAGAAAGTGCTCTAACAGCCTTGAAAGAGACTCAAGTGAGCTATATCTTAATGGTCCAAGATGACCACGGCGTTGCAATATTTAGCAACGATGACGGAGACCGTCTTTACATTGTAGAAAAGGAGTGATTAATTATGCCAATAGACCCTACGAGAAGCCCGCTAACGGATGCCATGTTTACACAGGGACAAAACACCCAGTTTAACGAGATGACGAACGAAGATATCGTTCAGATGCAAAAGGAACAAGAGAACAGATTAATTGGATCTATGATGGTTCAGTCTGTTTTCCTTGCTTTAGCCCTTATGCTATACGAAAGTTGGTCATGGGGTAAGTTTGACGCTGTATGGCAGTCAGCACTACTCTATGGTATGCTTGCTTTCTGTTTCCAGGCATCTCTTTACCTACTTTACAGGACAATGTTTGAGGATTCCACTAACTACAGGCGTAATATCAAGCGTATGAAGAATAAGAACAAGCGCAGAATGGCTCAAATCAAGTACGAAGTAGACAAACAGCGTACAGAGTGGATGCTAGAGCAACAGATTAACCAATTCAGGTCTAGTGCAATGATGGCACAGGCTGATGGCGTCATGTCCCCGCAAGAACAAGCCGTTCTACAACAACAGTATCAACAAGTACAGCAACTTGACCAACAGGTACCACAAGTAAATGCTAACGTTCAATATGATTTAGACGCTCTAGCAAGGCAGTTAGGGTTGGACAGACTAGGCCCGCTACCTACAGGGCCATCACTCAGGATAAACCAAGCCCCTTTAGAGTCGTTCCAGATTCCCCAACCCCCGAAGCCGGAAGCATTGGATTTGGATCCGACGAACTAATACAATGCGAGGCCATAACAGGGATGGGAACAAGGTGCGAAAGAATGACGAGGTCAGGATGGTGTCATCAACATGGGCCTAATCTTCAATGATGAGAGAGACGAGCAGCAACAAGCAATGATGCAAACGACTGCGATAGGTCTTACTTGGCAATATAGGTATCTCACAATTAAATGGGCAGTTTATTGCGTAGCAGCCAGTATTGGTTCTTTCGCTTTAGCGGCAATAACAGACTATACAATAGTCCGTACAACGGATTATGAGGGAATAATCGACTGGGCCTTGGAGAGTTTAACGAAGTGATACTATGGCATCAGCAGATATTGTTATTGCGCATGGTATTTGGCGCTTATTGAACAAAATAATGACTTTTGTTCCTTACGACGTTAGCGTGATTGGCGCATCTGGTAGTGGTAAAACTACTTTGGATATGCAATTAACTACTCGTGGCGAAATAAGAAGGCTGAAAGATGAGGATAGGACTCATCATGCGAAGAATTGGCTTGGTTCTTACAAAATGCCGCTAACTTCTAGGAAAAAAGTGTCATCCGATGGGAATCTGGCGAAAACAATTGTATCGCGAGACCTCGGAGGACATATACAGTACCATTCTACATGGTTAAGAGATATGATTAATAGAAATAGTAGTAGTGTTATATTGGTAATAGACGATAGACATTTGAAAGATCCACATAATGTAGATAATCAGACAGCATTAGGATATCTAGTAAGAGGTCTAACGGATAAAAAGAACATTCCAAAGGGTCTTACCTGGAGAGGATGGTGGAGAGCTAAGTCATATTATCCACAAAGAGTTGTAATTTTAGCCAACAAAGCCGATCAGTGGATGACAGATGCCGACCATAACACATGGGAGAAAGGGTTTATCTCTCGCCATAATATATTTGACGTGTTTAGGCCAGACCTATACAAACTTCAATCACTTAATATTCCTGTTTACATGGACGCCATTAGTGCACGCTACGGCTGGAATGTCCAGGATGGACTTTACAAGGGGTTAACAATATGACAAATAGAGATATATTAGACGCAATGCACAATCCTGCACTAGATGCAGAAGGATATAATGACGTGGTTACACAGGTGGATTTCAGATTATCCGACCATCCTAACCCAAGAAAGGCAAGAAAGAAGAACATTAACGCAGCAATGAAGGCACTAAAGCCCGATAAGCGGTTTATTCTGTCTCCTAAAAGATGGTTTAGAGGCAAGTTTAGGCACACCAAACCACATGAGTGCGTCATATGTGGCATAGAGTGCATGAATGCAGACTACGGAGACCTGTTTGATGAGTATTTCAGAGACCGAGTTACTTTGCAAATAAAGCCCTTTACACCCACAGCAGGTGTACTTCCAGGTCGAGGTAGGGACTTGAAGGGTACATATTGCCCTCAACACATGATGTTGTATCACAATTTAATGGAATGGATAGAGCAAGAAGATGAAGAAGACCCTGGATTCTTCACAAAAATGGCCAAGAAAGGTGTTGCATTCGTACCAATTATACGACCTCCACCAAAGCGCGAGCACCCATTAATAGTGAAATGGACACCTATTTTCCAAGAAGCTCTCAAAGATGGGATACAAATACTACATTATAAGAACCCTATTTCAGGACAGAATGATATAACCATGCTAGTTTTTGACAACCGAGTTCTAGCACAGACTGCACCGAGACACAATACTATGTCAGATATGGATATGGCCGAATATTACAAGGTTCTAGAGCAAATGCAGCCTCAAAGGTAACGGAAACCTTCAATACAATGAGTAGGTGTGGATAGTACATGGGATTGTTTGGCAGCAGCAAAACTCAACCGACCGCACTCGCTATACCGGGTGTAGGCGGAGGCTTTAATCAAGAACAAATGGCTATGTTTCAACAGGCCGCAAATGACTCCGGTCTATCGGCACTGGGAATGGGAATGGTAGATCAGATGACTGGAGGAGGTATCAATACAGAGGAAATCGAGTTAATGTACCACCTTATGGCACGTCATCCTAACGAGGTAGACCTCTTCTTAGTGCAGAACCCTGCATTTATGACCGGTCTTGCAGAACTTATTTCTACTATAATGAAGAGAGAACTGTATCTTTGGTTCAATTCCGAGGCAATAGCAGCAACAGTAGACCCTGCTAAAGCATCAGAACTAGGCTATTCAACCATAACACAGGAGAATGTAGACAGTATTCTAACCAGTATGGTACAGGGAACTGACGCTACAGGCATGGTAAGTACGCCTCAACAGAGGATCAACGCCGCAGACGCAGAGGCTATCGGCCTAATTAACCAACACAAGTACGGTATGCAGATGGGACAGATGGGTAATCAGATGCAAAATCAGCAACAGGCTTACCAACAGCAGCTAATGCAACAGCAAATGATGGCTCAACAGAACCAAGGAATTAGCGGTGCGCTAGGTAGTTTCGGTTCAAGTCTACTAAGAGGATCGCTAGGATTGCCACCGGCTCCACAAATGGGCTATGGTCAGCAATATGGCGGTTATCCGCAACAGCAGGGTATGTATGGTCAGACCCCGCAGATGCAGTAATCCTCCGAACTGCTTAAGTTAGCCAACCGGGTGCGAAGCATAGATGGTAGGTAGTCGTACTCATCAACATACTATTGCTAGAGCCTTTGGTTCTACTGAAAACGGGTCCATGCCAGCGTATGCACCAGAAGGAGAAATGGCCGCACACAACCCTCGATCTCACTTGAAGCACAGGAAAGTGACAGCACTGGGAGAAAGTATCAATCCAGTTCAGGCTCTAGGAGGAGCAGGAACTATTGCTCTCGGAATGATTTACTTTGGAATGGGTTTCCCAGGGTCCAAAGGAGTGATTAATTGGACCAAAAAGAGAATAGAACAGCCATATGAAACCACACAATACGCCATGCTTGGCCTAGGTAGTGCAATATTGGTTGCAAGAGCTTACAGGTAGGCGTAAAAATGAGCAGTTTTCATCGACAGAACCTATATTCTGGTGCATCAGACGACATGGGGACAGATTTCTCTGGATTCTTAGGCGATATGCCACAGATTGATCCAAGTGATATCAACTCACAGGCTCATCAGCAGTCAAGAGCCGCAGAAGGTGGACCAAAAGTAACTCAGAGATCAAGGGGTAAACCCTCTGGCGGTTCTAATTCTAACGCGTCTGGCACAGTTGGATATGTAATGCCCAATCCTCTGATGAACAATGAACCTGATAATGCACCAATTTACTACTCCCTTAGCCCGTTTTGGGCAGACGATGACAGCCTAGCACCTAGGGCAGCAGCAGTTTCCAAGACTGTTGGGGCAGTTGGCATGGTTCTTAGCGGCACGTATGCCGCAGCAAAGAGGGCAGATGGTGGCTCACCTGCCGCAAAAGCAGCTTTCTATGGTAGTTCTGCACTATACGTACATCCAGTACTCGGAGTAAACCATGGGTTACTGAAGGTTGTACCAGGAAAAGAGCACTGGATTGCCAAATATCCAAGATATGGAGGCATAGGACTTGTACACGTAATAGGTGCTTATGGGTTCTACAAGCTAGTTAGGAGGCAGTTCTACTGATGTCTGGTTGGTTTGATGGCTCTGGAAGTGGTACAAATGATGCATTCTATGGTATAGGTGCAGGTCTTCGTGGCAGAAGAAACGCACAGAGACAGCGATATGATAGGGGATTAGGAATGTCAATTGACACTATGGTCGCTAATTATTCTACTGCCCTGACCACGGCGCAGACTAATGAGACGACGACTAACTACAAGACTTACGTCCTGAAGACACGGGATCTAGTAGTTGGAGCTAGTAGCAAAAGATGGAGAACCCAAATCAAGAAGAACGGGATAACTGTACATACAATCAGGAAGTCGTCAAAAGGCCAGTCCGTAAACAGTGCAAAAGACTGGGTCGATGCAGCAACTCAGACCTCTCAGAATAATCAGTTGCCGGTGTTCACTGAAGCAGCAGAAACTCCTATGACTGATAATAGTCAGTTCATTGCACCATTCCAACCAGCATCTATGCCGGCCGATTACGCTGTAGGCGGAAGAACAATGAGCGCGTACTACAGTCCTCAGGCCGAAAAGTACTTTGTAACGGTCAGACAGGGAACTGTAACACTAGACCAAGCCGAATTTCACCAAGGAAACCACGCTCAAGCCATAGCAAAATTCAATGAATGGAAGGCTTTGGCGATAGAAAGAGCAAATTATGACCTCCAGGAATCACTTTCTGTTGATAAAAGCGGATACAGAATAGACCTGGTAGTCACCCAAGCAGCCAGTGTTTCCGGTTTCCTCAATGGAATACTGAATGTATTTGGATTGGGAGCAACAGTTGACTCTATGGTTGCCAATAACACAGTCAATGTGCCTAATAATATCCAAAGCAACACGACTAGTATGTCCTCTCAGACTGCAAATGCAGCGGCAGCAAGCGGAGGCCAGGCTTCATCTACAGCAGGCAATTGGAAGTCGATGCCAACAAAGACTTTCGCAGTTAGAGTAAGAAGACTACCACCTGCAAATGTTTCAGGAATGGGAATGATACCGGCAGAAGATGTTATCAAAAACACAACATACAGTACTTACGCAGAGGCGCAGTCAGCGTATAACGCCGAAGTATCAACAATCGAGAACAATCCAACACACTACGATGATACTTCTGCTCCTTTGGAAACTGAGGTAGCAACAGCTGATGGAAACGGCGGAGATGCCACAGGTAACGGAAGTTCGTCGAATAACTACAACGCCGATTTCGTCGACCCAAGTATAACCAATGCAATTGCAGATGCAGAAGCACAAGCAGCGGCAAATGCAGCAGCACAAGCATCGGAAGCAGCGGCAAATGCAGCAGCACAAGCAGCGGCACAACAGCAATTCCAAGAGTCAAGTGCCGCTTCAGAAACAGATTATACTCCGCGAACACAAGAAGAAGTATTCCAAGAAGCAAGTACTTCATCGGCGGAAAACTACAATGAGATGACAGTTGATAACTCTGCAACCTATCAGACCCAGGCTTACTCTCCTACTCCAGTTAGCACTTACACGGCTCCAGCAGTGGCTCCTTCATCAAGTGGTTCACTAATGGATAACAAAGTTCTCCTGGGAGCAGGTGCAGTTACTCTCGTAGCAGGTGCATATCTACTTTCCAGGAGGAATTAAATGAAGTACGATTACTCACTAAGTGACGGCGACTTCTACCGAACCTACGGTATGACTCAAGAGCAGGCAGCCGCTTCTGAATCTAGCTGGGACGCAGGAGACTATCTCATGGCTGCAGCTGTGGTCGGAGGACTTTGGTATTTCTGGCCTTCAAAACCTGCTAAAAAGTACAAATTCAAGTCCCTTTACAGGGAAGCACCGGTCGCTGCGGCCTTCAAATACGCTTAAGTAAGTAATAATGGTGGGAAATACATGCCAAGCGGACTAGACCAAGTAATAGAGTTCCACAAAGACAGCCCAACCGCAGTGATTTTAGGAAAGACCAAGGTAAAGAGAAAGCAACTTCTTTCTAGATTTTGGTATGGTAACGGCTCAAAGAAGAAGGGAATCAAGTCCGCAACTGGAAATAGCATATACAAGCTGAAGTTGCAAGGAGTCGCTGGTGACACTGTCAAGTACAAGAAGAAGGATGGAAAGATGGGAACCGCAAAGGGCGGCCAAGTCATTCACACTGGCGACGATGATCTCTGGAAGCAATTTGCTAACGGCAAAAAGAAGATAGCAATGATGGAACTTATGACTCTTGCCATGCAAGACATGAAGTGATATGCGCGGCGTCAGAAAGGACTATCTCGAAAAGAGTGGTCGAGAGCACAGGAACTGTGCACAATGCAAGGAACCAATCCGGCGCAGATATCAAGATAAGCTGTGTGGCAAGTGCTATTTGAAGAAAAAGCGTCAAGAACGCAAAAATAAGCCTGATCCAGACACGAAAATATCGTTTTAGCTATTATTGCCGTTTTAACGCGTTCTGAGGGACTTCTTGCTTCTGGCTAGCAGTACCACCTTTTTTCTCTGTAACGGCCTGTAAGGGGCATTCCAGAGGGACGTTTTTTCAGATCGGGCAAAAAATTTCTTGATTTTGCCATTATAGTAGATATGAACCTACGAATCCCAAAACGATGCCTAATCCCATCAACACCTGAACGATTCTCCAATTGAAAATCAAATCGTCCTTCATCTCGTCTATTTTATTCAGGACTAATTCCTTATCTTCTTCCTTCATATTGATTGTCAGATTTATGTTGTCAGGAAGGAGTCCTTCCAAGAATCCTGTAGACTTCTTTACAGGTTTTGTTTTCTTTCGTTGTTTCACCATGGTAATCAGGGTCCCTAGCTACCAGAGCTCTTCAGCTTGTAATTCAACTTTGGCATCTATTAACAGAAAGTCCTTTTTGCCGAATCCGCAAGATTCGTACTTATGGAACTTTTTCGAAAAGAAATCTTCCGGAGTCTCTGTACCGAGTACTTCTATGAATCTAGTAATATGCGTAGGAGCTAGTATGTCTGGGATACAACCGTTTTTCATCCGCACCTCAGTCCAGAAAGGAATTTTTGAGTCAATTAGTAGGTTGCATATTTCAAATATACGCACCCGGTGATCGTTTGTGTGATCAACATTCATCCTAATACAATTCATAGGGGTCTTGTAAGCCCTATCTACGTGCTCTCGAAAGAAGTCATTGACTATCTTTTGGTCGCCTGAGCCTAATTTCATTCTTTATTCCGCCAATAGTTGAGAATCCCATAGATCTTCCATGTGTCTAATTGGGTTCTCTTTGCTATTTCAGATACGGACATACCACTTTTCTTCCAAGATAGTATGTTATCGAGTATTGGTTTCTCCGAAGGTTCGGGAACTAGAGTCCCCTCGATGCTTCTGACATAGCCGTAAGGTATGTTTCCTGATGGTTTGTTGGAGGCTTTAATCCCGTTACGGATATTGAGACTCCTCATCTTCTTGTAATACTCGCCTGATTTGACTACTTGACACAGTTTTTCCGCTGCGCCACGACCCTTAATCCATGGAGTATTAATACAATATAGGCTAGTTCCGCCCATAATATTGATTTGTTCTTCAGTTAATCCATCTAGAGAGTATAGTAATATACCATTATAGTTAGTTATATCTGCTAGTAGTTCTTCTATACCATTAGGGATATTCTCCCAGCCATCAGCATAGAATTCGTCTATTACAACCTCGACTTCTTGAGCACTTATCTCCGTATATTGTACCATTTCATCGAAATCATAGGTCTTTCCTATGGGTTTGTACAAGTAAGCAGCTATTTTTGACATTATTCTACTTCCTTAATCACAGTTTGGCACCACTTTCCATCCTGAAAGAAGGCTGCGCCAACACAAATCCAACCCTTTTCCAGAGCCAAATTTACTTCTTCTTCTAAGTCATCAATCGAATATTTGTTCACCAGTGCATATCTCATAGTTCTCTACCGTCCTCATCGAATACTTTCTCGCCTTTCATTATCTTCTTGAATCCCTGTTCCCATTCCCGTTTCCTTACGGCCATCGTTTTAGGGATGCCCAGGTCACAAAATTCATGCAAAGTAGTCTGACGACTGTTCTCTTTAGTTAGTGTGGCCATCAAAAATACCCTCCTCTGAACTGCTCATACCACCACAAGGCCATTAAACCTACCATAAATGATGCGATCGTTATTGACGGATATTGGACGAAAAGCACATCTCCAAGATACTCATACGGATATAGTACACCTAGTCCTTCACTTGCTGCGCCAGCACTAGCAATAGCGCAGATTATACCGACTATTATGCCTAATCTGGCGACTTCTTCGAAGTCTATTGAGCCTGTAAAGGGGTCTCTGACCATTACGCATTCCCCTTTTTCCTCTCATAGTAAAGCTCTACCAGAGCTTCGCCACATAACGCGGCCCCAGCAAGTGCCCAAAAGAAGTCTCCACTGAAATTTGTATAGCCGAAGACGTTGCACATAGCGAGTGTAGTGAGTATAAATCCGCTTAGGAGAATCCATTCGTAGCGAAAAAGTAGCCTTCTTGGTAGTTCGTACAATTCGTAATTCATCTTCTGAACTACTTCGTTCAGTTGTACCCGTTCTAACCACTCATTCGTCCTCTTTTTCATCCTCTTCACCATCATATGGGACTACTATCCCTATCCCTTTTTCATTGAAATTGTCTATAAGTACTCTCAAAAGCATCTCTAGGCTCTTCTTTCTGTCCTCGTCTTCCTCGGCTAAGTACTGCTCTATCCTTACGCATAGTATTCCTACTCCACCTTTGTAGTATTGACACCACCATAAGGGGTCTCTGATTTCGTAATCCTCCAATCCTACGTTAGCTACTTTAACCATTTCTTTCGCTTCTCCTTGTATGCTTTCTTGCGTCTGAAGTATTCTTCCCAAGTCATCATTCTGACTCCTCAAAACTGTAATCTATCGAATTAGGATACATTTTATCGATCTCTATTGCTACCATTTGAAGAGCATACATGGCTTTCTCGTAGGAATCCTGGGTAATTTGGCTATTTGGTTTCATGCTAAGACCAAACCTTAGCCCTCCTGCTACGGTCAAAATGCTAGAAGATAGCTTATCTTGCCACATATTTATTGCTTTTTTAGTTACCATTTACCTCGCCCCCAGTCGCTGTCTATTAGTGTATAGTATATGAGGGCACATAAGTACAAGAAACAAGTTCCTGCGCATACGCTTCCTACAATATCTGTTAGATTCATCGATTACCCTCACACTCACACCTTTGACGTCCATTAAATTGTACAGTAAAACGAGTACAGTTTGGACAGATCATATTGCTTAGTTCATTTCTTACCATGTTTGATATCCCTCGCATATACTCACCGTATGCTTGATTTTGTTCGTGATAGCCATAAGGCTGTTGCTGCGGATGCATGGTTGACCCTCCAGGTCTGTAGCGATATGGATTTTGTTGTGCAGGACCCCCAGGTCTAACTCTAGGTGGCATAGGTTTCCCTCCCAGCCACCTAGACCAATTACCAGGTTCTTTTGCTTTCTTTTGACGCTGTATCTTTGGAGCACATCTATTTTTGGCCGCCATAATATAATCAGGTGTTAAGTCCATTGTGGGAGGCAGAAGCTCGCTCCATCGCATCTTTGAATATCTTTTCGCGGGATATAGGCCAAAATAGCGAAGTTTCTCGTAATTCTCGGAAGAAAATGCTATAAATTTCCGAAAAATTCTATTTTTCGTGCCACATTTAATACAATTTCCCTTCTCAATGATGACTTTTGTGTTCTTTGCCTTGTAAACTTCCTCAGCGACCCCAGTCTTTTCCTTACATTTTAGGCAAAAACACTGGAAGTCAGTATCAACAACTACTATTGCACCCCTAATTTCTCCCAATACTAGCATCTCAATTACCTCCCAAAGTGATAGTATGACAGAATACCATTATTCTTTCATCGGTATTAAGGTCATTCTGATGTAGGACCACACGATTTATGTTCTTCATGTCTAACTCATCGATTAAAGTGAATCCCTCTTCTTCGATTATTGCCTTGCAATCCGCGTATAGAGCATGACCCTTGATGTCTTTTATGTTCATCAGGAAGTGACCGTTCGGTACCAGGTACCTCTTGATGTTCTTGGCTGTTACTCTAAAGTACTTTTCAAGCCAATCAGAGTAGTTAGGGTACTTATCGATACTCTGCCCAGCCGGCTCAGAGCGAGAATACTCCTCCAAATCGAAGTAAGGAGGGGAGCTAAATGCCAATCCCATTTGATTTTCCCACTCAGGGACGAAGATTTCACTCCCAATTGCCCTTATATCGACCTTAGAGGACGTATCCGTAACAGACTTAAACCTACTAGAAAGCTCTTTTAGACGCTCTACTAGGGCACTATTAGGGTCTGTGCCAAAGTAATTCACGTCTTCTGCCATACTTGCGCATAGTCTGATGCCCCAACCACACGAGAAATCGTAGTAATTGCCGTTGATATCATAGTCTGCTAGAATATCCTTTACAGTTTTGTAAGGGAAGTTAGACAGTTTAGCTGCGGTGCCTGAAGGACTTAGCCTAAATACGGTCTTAATGTTCTTAGCGTCAGTATACTTTGTCGGATATACCTTCGGAAACTTCCTCACCTTTGCTACGGCGAAGCGTATCAAGTCATCAGATTGCATGAATTCGTTGATACTCCACTTCTGATAGTTCTTAGACAAACCACTCTTAGTTCTACAGTCAGCCATTAAGTCATAGAAGTAGTAGTTATAGATATGATTAGTCATAGACTTATTATCTCTTAACCCTAGTATCTGTCTATCTAGGTTATCTGTATTAGGTTTACTATAGAACTCACGTCTAATTGCATTACATTCCTCAGCAGTCAAGTCCTCTTGGTAGTGACTGGTGGTAAAAGACCGCCCCAAATGGGCTATGTGGTAACCATCTTCCGTCTTGGTAGCCATAAGACCACCTTATTCGTCGTCTCTTGGGTCATGCATATTTCTGAAAGAACCACCAAAGCAATCCTTGAAACAGGTTTCCTTGTAGTCACACAGCTTTCTGCAGAAGTTATTCTGGGTTAGGTCGTACTCGTTGAACTTCTTCTTGGAAGGAGGGGTTCCAAAACTGCTGGAATTTCCTTTATACTCAGGCATGGGAGGGAAAACTCCCTCCTTGTACCCATTGAGGAAGTCTGTACATCTCAAGAAAGATGCTACTAAGTCCTTGAATCGCTCAACATCGTTAGGATATACCTCAACATCAAAGGTTCTGACTGTGGCAGGCTCTGCCTTACCGTAGTTCTTTATCTTATCAACTACAATATATCGGAACTTGTTCTGATTCATAGCCTGTGAATAGGCAATCCACTGTAATTCTGAGAGGACTTTACCGTATGTCCACCGTGAAGAATGCCAGAATGAGGCAGTCTTGAGGTCAGTAATTGACCCGTCTGTATGGACTACGTCAGCCCAACCATTGATTCTGACTTCTTGTCCGTCTATTTTGATAGGCCAAAGGCACTGAACCTGTGTATCTGCAATAGGTGGTATAACCACAGGGTTACCCAAGTGGTCTTCTCCGTTCTGCCAAGCTACCAAAAAGGACTTTGTCCATATTCTGAAGTTAGAAACACAGTTCTCTATGTCTGAATCAGACATTATAGAGCCGTTAAAGTTCTCTAGAGTACCCTTTTCCTTTAGTTCATTCAACTTATCGCGGATGATATCCCCTGCGAGGTTAACAATAGTCATAGCATCTTGGCTAGTATCGAACCTGAATTCCTCAAATGCGACCTCATCAAAGACGCTTCCTGTTACAAAGAACTCTCGGTCAGGTCTTGGGAGTTTCCTTACATAGTTATAGAAGTACTTTCTGGGGCAATCTTTCCATAGTGCCAACTTAGAAGGAGAGATATCACTAGGACTCCACTCCCCTGTACGCCACTTAGGGATAGGCTTGCCATCCTTGTCTAGTTTCACCGTCATCATAATCACCTAATTGGGTGCTCCGTAACACCATGCAATGCTAGATAGTCTTGGCACGGCTTCATCCAATGGTCATTGTGCTTCTGCTTAAATGCTGCGTATAGCACAAAGGTCACTCCACTGTCCCCTTCTGAGTAAACAGTGTGGACCGTCTGTCCCGCCTTAGCCCCTCTATCGAACCTAAAGTTCCCAGGGTGCTCTGTGTCATTCTCATCAACGATGAATTCCTTGGTAGCAGGAGCATCAATCTCCTCTTCCTCGATAACCACTGTATCCTCAGATACTGTGGCTATGTTTTCATCGCCAGCAAGGACTTTACATTCGTGCTTTCTCACACTAATGTTCTCGCCCTTCTTCTTTTGGCCATTGCCTTCCTCGACTGTGACGGTTATCCATGCCGAGGTTTTGGATACAATAGTGCCTACACAGCCGTTATTGACTGTTTCTGACACAATTGCGACCCGTACACCTTCGTCAATGTCGCCATCGGTTGTCTTCATTTCGTTCTTGGTTGTTGCTTTTGCAGCAGATTCCTTGCCAGCCTCAGCTACCACGATATCAGAGACTTCGTCATGGACTTCTACAGCCTTAGCCAATCTCTCCTCTATCTTCCTCATAGGCAATGGTCGGGAGACCAACACCTTCAGGTCGGCAGCGATGCTTTCTAGCGCATCTGCCATTCTGGATATATCATTATCGCTCATTGTGCCGATGGGGAACGAGAAGGTAATTAAACATTTGGTTGAACATAGTATTCTCCAAAACTAAGTTTCGCTGAGATGGGGTTATAGCCAGAGGCCAAGTCGGGTAGATTGCGGGGTCGTCTACCGTTCCTAACCGAACATTCCTCCATTGTGCTGCAACCAATGAACTCTTTTCCTCTGACGCACCCCGCAACTTTAACCTATTACGCGTGCGTATGCGTGTATTATAGGGGGGTTACATAGGATATATCCACTTATCCATTGTAACGTAAATGGGTTTACGTATACGTATAACGGTCGTTATACGTTACAGGATTCGGATACCTACCCATTCCCGTAACGTATATGGCCCCATATTATTATATACCGCCTACTAGTGGGTAGGATTGGTGAGGCAGACGGGATTACTAGGTCAAACTACCTTTCTTCCAAACTAAGTTACAACTGAGGAATAATGATGAGCAGAAAAACAATGGTAGTAGAGTACCTATTTGACGACCCAAGAATGAATGTAGTAGTGGATAACCCATCTGAGGACGAGATAGCATTCGTCAGAGCAATGAGCACATACGATGGCTGTTCCTATCCAAACTATGGTGGACTAATGAACAACCTAGGAATAATCGGAGTCAACATAACTTACAGAGAGTGGAATGTTGCAGACCTTTTCGTTGGCGGAGACAGACTCACCCCACTTAGGCCACGGTGAGTGAATGGCCTGGAAGAGATTAGCAGTAACCAGATTAGCAAAAGAAGCATTAGCTCTCAAAGAGAAGTATGAGGCCGAAGGCAAGAAAATCGTTACGAAATCGATTGGCAGAAAGCATTACAGCTGCGCGTCAAGCAATAAGATTGGGATTTACTGGACTAACTGGCAGGAGAGTGAGTGAATGACAGAATGGAAAGTAGTTGACGAAGTATGGCATGACGAGCCATGCGATTTGGAAGCAGACGATGAAACCGCTATCTTGACCCTTATTCATCCTGACTACCCTGGAATAGTGTTCTACGCCAACACTTGCATAGCCGGACCATCTCATGCTAAGAATTATCTTGAGGAGGAAGAGTGATGAAGTGCGAATGCCCTTGTGGTTGTAAAGCAGAGCCTATTGAGCCAATCAGTACATTAGACGATGCTTTTGCCATTATACACAATCAATATGATGTCCCCAAAGTAATATGCCCCATGTGCGCAAAAGACTTTCACAGGAGTGCATGGCTATGAATATCTTTGTTCTATCAGAAGATCCCGTTGAAGCGGCGGTTGCTCAATTAGACAAGCATATAGTCAAAATGCCGCTAGAAACGGCTCAGATGCTATGTTCTGTATATCCTGACGATACCGCCCCATACAAGAAGACTCACTATAATCATCCTTGCAGTGTCTGGACTAGAACCTGCATAGAGAATTTCAATTGGCTAGTCGAGCATGGCATAGCCCTATGTGAAGAATATACGCACCGATATGGTCGCAGGCATAAGTGCCAAAATGTAATCGAATGGTGTAGGGATAATCCTCCTAATTTGTTTACTCTAGGTAAGAAGACTGCGTGGGCTGTTGCTATATCAGATGATTCTCTATGTAGGACTATACCTAACTTCGATAGTCTATCAGTAGTAGATATGTATAGAGAATACTATATCTATGATAAAGCCCGTATAGCACACTGGACTAGCAGAGAGTCTCCTACATGGTGGAATGATATGGTGTTGATAGCATGAATGATCCGGATGATGGAATTATAGAGAAGTGGTCTCAACGCCACTTCGCTGAGATGGCTCTATGGCGTACTATAGGCCAAGGTATCAATATACTACTATCTGTAATAGTGATAGCAAAATTGTTTAGGTGGATATAATGGGATTCAGACAAAGCGCATTAGATAGAAAACTAGCGGCAGCCAAGAAGGAACTTGAATTATATCGAGAGTTACTGATGGATAATCAGACAGTTACACTCAAACAGGCACATTTGCTGGAGATTATACTATCCAAAATGCTAGGAGAAGAGTGCAAAATGCCTGTTCCTGATGCAGAAATAGACGATGAGTGGCTTAACAACATGAGAAACTCTAACTTAGCTGCCCTGGAAGGCATGGCTAACATACGACAGTATAACCAGGAAGAGATTTTCAAAGCGGAGGAAGAGTGATGAGTCTCAAAGACGTAGCTTACGAACCCTTCACTAATTCTATTATCGAAAGGTGTCACGAAGAACCAGAATACAAGCAGGAGATACTAGACTTTCTTGTCAGGATGGAGAAAGCCATCGAGGAAATACGTTCCAGGCTTGGTGAGTAAATGGCTAAGAAAAAGAAAATAGAAATGACTTTATGGACAGCAAAGTGGTGTGGACCTTGTGCTACATTCAAGCCGTGGGTGGAGGAACATTACCCTGATGTGATAATCAAAGATATCGATGAATACAAGAAGGATAGACCTGCTACATTGAGAAGCGTACCAGCATTAGAAGTAAAAGATACGCTCCATGTTGGTGTAAATGCCATAAGAAAGGTCTTGGAGTGAGTGAATTGCTAGATTGGTACCATTATGCAGCTTACGCCCTGGTTTCGTGTGTTCTGTTTATTCCAATGACAATTGTTTTGTATATAATGATGGGTAAAGTAACCAAGTTCCTAGAGGAAATGACGGGGTGGAGATAGAATGATGGGATTAAGCTGGTCAGAAATAGACCTAATACTGGATGTAATCATCATGCTGGCTCTTATCACTAACGTCTTAGTGATAGGAAAGGCTCTGGAAATGATAGATTGCATACATGATTATATGCACGATGTTCTAGATAACATAGTTCCAGTCGAAGTAACCCACCAACACGAGGAAATTAGAGACACAATCCCTAAGTTATTCGAGGACTTACCATGACAATCAAAGATTCATTGAACGTGGATGAAGACTTAGATCGTGTAAACGATCTCTACAAGGAACTAAAGATTCACAGGCGCAAGCGTAACTATCAGCATAAGCGAATGAGAGGTCTAAAGGCCCAGAGAGATGCGTTTAGCGAAGAAGTAAAGCTCCTCGTAATAGAGACTCAGAAGATAAAAAACGATAGAGACGAGTTCAATGAGATGGTAAATGAGTTCAAGCAGCTCAGAGATGAGGCTGTCGCAGGTAGAGATGCCGCATTGAATAGCGGTGACGAGGCGTTGGCAAAGAAACTGGATAAGAAACAGGAGAAGTATCACGCTAAAATGATGGATAAGGCACAGGAGTCGCAAGAATATCAGCAGAAGATAGAGGATCTCAACATAGTTTTCGCTAAGAAGAACCAAGCATGTAGCACTACTCATAACGAGATGTTGGCGATACGAGAAAGAGCCGAGCAGTTTCATCAAGACTTCCTAGTTGCCCTAAGAGAAATCGAGCGAATAAAGAGTCAGTATGATATAGACTTCATTGAATATGAGTCTGAGACAAGTGAGTAATAGGGGTCGATAAAATGAAGGCAGTAATTTACGCTAGGGTATCGACAGAGCACCAATCTGAGGGGTCTATTGAGCAACAGATTCGCAAGTGCGAAGAATATTGTAAGTTCAGAGACTACGAAATAGTGGAAACTTACACTGATGTAGGGTCTGGAATGAAGATAGAAAGACCTGGATATGAAGAAATGATGTCAAAAATAGAGGATTGGGATATTTGTATCGCTTACAAACTAGATAGATTTCACCGCAGTTCTGCAAATGCGTCTAAATGGGCAGATATGTTGCATAAAGCCGAAAAGAACTTTGCAGCAATTGACATTGACATCGATACAGTAACAGCAATGGGGAGATTTATCTTCCGATTAATGTCGTCATTGGCTCAACTTGAGGTCGAACAGACTCGTGAGAGGACTAAGATGGGTATGGAAGCAGTTACTCATCAGGGTAGAAAGCTGGGCCCACCGCCATATGGCTATACTTCCAAGTTCAAAAGGACTGGGAATAATGATGATAAAGGCATTCTAGAGGTCAATAAGGCCGAAGCAGCAATTGTGAAAGTGATATTTGACTGTTCAGACAAGGGTTTCAGTCCTAGCGAAATATGTGAACATCTTATGTCGACAGGAATATTGACCAAAAAGGGCAATAAGATATGGAGATCGTCGACAATTGACGCTATCCTCATAAAAAGAGACCTCTACAGAGGTACATACACCACGTCAGAGGGCGAGGAAAAGGAATATTCGTGGGCGAGCATATTATGAATTCTACATTTATGATGGATGATCAAGAATGGAACAGTATGCTAGCACATTGCAACATGGATGCAATAGACTATGTTAGAGAAGGGAGAGATACACGTGACGAATGAACTTGTTTCTGGAGACATACTCTGCTTTTATGAGGTGCTAAATCCCGAAGGTGGTATGGCAGGAATGTTAGTCAAGGAAAGCAGAGAACGTAGTATAGATAACTATGTTCAGTGGGCACAGCAACAGCAGATTACCCTGCCCCCAGGACACCATTTTCATAGGGCTATGTGGGTTAAAGTAAGCGATTCTCGCTTAAAAGAGCCATTTATCCCTGATAGAGTCCCGTTCAAGATTAATAATGATGGCTCTGTTATGATGAATAATGATAAGTTCTGGTTAGACCACATCTTTACACTCTATGCTGATGGCAAAACTGATGAAGAAGAGTAGTTCTAACCATGTTAGGTGGTTATAATGGCTGTGCTTTTGTATACTAATACGCCAATCGCTTTGTGTGAAGGAGGGGTTATTGTATGCCCTATATGCACTCAATTGAAGATGATGACCAACTATCCTATATCGGAGTTTAGGAAGACCGACGTTATCGCTTATGGGCATATGATGGGAGTTGTAGAAGAGAGTGGCGTCCAAAAAGGGCAACTTATTTTCTCTGACTCGAATACAGACGAACCGATACTATGGTTTCCTATGCATAAACTGTACAATACTCGATACAAACTAGACTGGATTGAAAGCGGTTTAGAGACCATCGCTAAGTATCGCTTTCATGATAGGCACAGAATCTACTTTCCAGCTATAGGATACTATGAAGAAGACGGATTGGTTCAAGAAGACGTCCTTGAATTAGTACAGAAGCACCTATCTGACGGTAAAAAAGACGTTATTTTCGTAACTCACTACTGAAGCAAAGACTAATTACCGCTGACATCCTGCGTAGTCATGTGGAAGCACCCTCAAGAACACTAATAGCTTCAGAATTAGATGCGATGTACGAAATAGTCAAACTGCTCTTATCTCAGAGAACAGTCAAGACCTTCGGGTTCACAGAGGTAGAGGACTATGATGGTGGAAGATATTCTATAGCAGATATGGAGTATAATTCTAATAGGTACTTTATGGTATTAGTAGAAGAAGGGCAAGAAGAATCTGGTATTTTTATCCGCTCGGCTTTAGTACCTGATTTGGAGATCATATTACCTTTGCCCCAAATGATTCGAATGAGTAATAAGGAAGCTGAAGTCTTCGACGATATGTGTTAGACGAAGGAACAGAGTTCCCGATGGACTCAGATGGTGTTATCAGCAAACTACAAACGATAATAATGCCTCAATTGAGAGAGGCTAACGAAGAAGTCGGGGTCATGGTACACATAGACGACTGTTTCTGTGATGACTGTGAGGCAGAACGAGGATCTTTGACCTTTGCTACGACTATTCTGGTTGAGGTTACTAACAATAGGGATACAATGATTGCCAGATTACTACCAGGAGAGGCTAGATCACTAGGTATAGCCTTGATTAAACAGAGTATGGAACTGTATGAGTTAAGAGAACAAGGATGTTACGACAATGTCAAGTAACAAAGATTTCAATATGCGGCGAGCATGGATCGCTACAGTATCCGAATTTGAGAAACTTGACGATTGGGATGAGTGGCATGATAAGGTAGGTCAGTTAGGGCTTGAAGATTGGGAGGAATTCAAGAAACTCCGTCCGGTTACGGCTCATATGCTAGAAGTATTATTCGAAGAAGATGCTGCACACCTAGTCAAATATCTGTCTCCAGATTTTGATGAATCAAAAGCAGTAAAAATGGTGATTTACGTCCACGACGCCGCTGAATTGGTAATGAGTAAGTCTAAAAACGGGGGCAGAATAGCGAATATATTGTCACTTAACCGCGAAGAATGAGTTAAGTATCATTGGATGTGTCGAGATATCATGGGAAAGTATTACCTGTATAATGGAAAACAAGTCGGATTCGTCCGCAAAGCAATTGATGACGTTGTCTTAGTAGAAGAAGGTTGGATATCTGAAGTGCAAAATCACTTTGGAAAGAGAACCCACGATAAGCTACTAGCGATACCTGCTGAAATACTAAAGAACGGAGGATTTCCACCAGTATCTCGCGCTCAGTCGTGGATTATACTGTTGGAGATACTAAACAAAGGTGTGCCAGAAGCATTGAGAGACGCCGATTCTGACGAGAAGATAGGGAAGGGAACTCTTCTGAAGGATATAGCAAAGGCTCCTGTTAGAGCAGCAGCCGCAGTAGTAGACACCACAGCAGCCGCTACAGGCGCTGTAGTCGGTGCTGCAGCCTCTGTAGTCTCTACTACGGCAGAAACTACTGTAGATGTAGCAGAAGGCGCTGTAGACGTTGTAGAAGACGTTGTAGAAGACGTGGCAGAGGTAGTAAGCGGTGAGGAGACTGTAGATGGCGAAGGCTCTGAGTGAGCGCGAATCGCATATTCTCGGTCTTTTACTAGAGCACCCTTACCTACATGACGGGATTACTGCAGAATCAGGATATAACTATGTCCTGGGTCGCACACATAATGATAGAAGGAACGAACAGTGGAGAAAATCTGCTAGAACATTTGCTTTCTGGCTCAAGAGATGTGGTTTCAACTCTACTAGACAAGGCGATGTAAATCGCTACTATTGGGTGGATGAAGAAGAATGAGACCCTGCGATGTACCCAGATGTGCTAATCCTAAGAGCAATACTAACGTCGATATGCGTTACGGAAAGTATGCTATCTGCGGAGACTGTCTAGACAAAGCAGTTGACTGTTATATCCGTTTGAAGAAAGATTTGTCATACATAGAGTAGCAAAGATTAACTCAAACCTGGTTTGAGTTAATACTATAAGCCACCAATTTCTGCTAGTGTCCTATGGGAACAAAAGTGCCAAAGGTCTCCGTCAAGGAATACTTGCAATTACTAAGAGACTCAGGTTGTAATTCCTCTCCTGGTCATGCTCTAATTAACCAGGATGTCCGTGATGGTACAGTCTATTTCAGGGATACAGTGTCTATATCGCTGTTTAAGGAGCTTCTAATAGCCTCAGAGGTGGGAATACCCCCTGCAAAGGAGTTCTATCGCAAGATACAGTCTAATAAGAAGTATCAGAAAGCACTGGGATTCATCACTTTGGAGATGCTCGTGGATAATATAAAGAACCTTACAGGACCGGAAAGTTCTGGTTGGTACAGAGGACAGTGTCCTAGCTGTGTCATAAAGGAGGCAGGCGAAGGTGGACATACTAAGGATTCATTTTGTTTTAACATTGACGACGGAAGGATTGTCTGTCATAAGGGATGCCATATCTCAAACATCGCTGCGGCTCTTGGAGGAGATGTGGAATGATAATTAGCACTGGAATTGACAATGGCTGGCCTAACAATGAACTCATTATGCGCTGGAGAGAGAAGAATGAATTGGGTAATTGGATTAGGAAGGAGAAGTTTGTTGAAGATTTCTATCCTTATGTTTACATAAATCCCGAAAAGGCCAAGATAAAGAGTAAGAAACTGCCAATAGACCCCTCTGTTCTAGAAGATTATATCGAACATGAGTACTTTGGTGCCACAGTGGAGAAGGTTACTGGGGCAGTAACTGCCAACAAAGAGCCATTATGGAAGGTCCAATTTACTTCTCCCAACATGGTTAAGAAGTTCTGTCGAGAAATAAGTGGTACATGTGAAGGTGATGTTCCTTACGAGGACCGTTACCTAGTCGATAATGTAGAGTCGCTTCCAGAGTATGAGCCTAGAAAGGTCTTTATTGACCTGGAGGCTCTACAGTATAGCCGTCAAAGTGGTGGGCCTAAACAGATACGAAAGAATAATGCTGTATGGGCCGATTGGCAAATGATTAATGTAATAGGCTGTTATGATAACTATACCAATAAATATGTATTATGGACACAGCACCCTGAATGTGGTCAACATTTACCTAGTTTGACCCACATTCGTAATCAAAAAATGATGAATTTCGACGAAATAGACGTAGAAATACGCGATTTCCCGAACGAGTTCTCAATGCTAAATGACTTTGTCGAGTGGATAGATGTCATTGATCCAGACATTTTGCTTGCATGGGGTATGGGTTTCTATGACCTTCCAACCCTGGTGGCTAGATTAGAGTCTACTGGAGTTGGTGCTCGTAAGTTATCACCCTCTTCCCTTGGTAAGAACAGGTATGTCGACCCTACTCCTCATTGGACTGCCCATAAATACAAGTGGACAACCCAACCGATAAGGGGAAGAATCGTTGTTTCCCTAGATAGATTGTTCGAGCGAGTATACCGTGACTCCAAATCCACTAATCTTCCTTCCAACAAGTTAGACATAGTTGGTCAGAAACTGTTCGGTAGAGGTAAGACGGAGTTTAGACCGGACTTCTATGACCAAGATTATCACTTGTTTTTGGAAAACTACCTTTACTACAACTTTAGAGATGTACTTTTGATGGTTGATATTGAAGAAAAGTACAACCTAATCAATGGTCAGATGGCTCTGCAGAATCTAGCAATGTGTAAATTCGACAGTACCTTCTATGGTTCGTCATATGCCCGTGTATATTTCATGCGGAAAGCAGATTTCAAGCAGAAGACTGGCTGGTATGCTAAGAATGATGATAGCGACGAGGACGACAAACTAACAGGTGCTATCGTTTTGGACCCCGAAGAACTGGATTCTGTTGGCTTACACAAGAATGTAGCGATTCTAGATTTCGCTGGGCTGTACCCTAGCATAATGATCTCCTACAACGCAAGCCACGAAACTAAGATCCGGCCTGGTGAAGAGAGTGATGACGACATTATCGGTGATGGATGCAGATTCAAGAGGAACCCAATAGGACTTCTCCCTGCTTCTGTGATTGAATTAGACGTATTGAGAGACGAATACAAGTTGAAGAGAGACAAAGCCGGTGAGAAGCACGGTAAAACCTCTAACGAGTTTAGGAAGTGGGACGATGCACAGAAGACTGTTAAGCGATTACGTGCCACATTCTACGGTCTCATGGCCTTCAAAGGCTACTCTTGGGGTGATATGGATATTGCTAGGACAATCACAAAGGGCGGAAGAGACGCTCTCAAGTCAATCATAAATGCTAGCGAGGATTTGGGCTACAAAGTAATCTATGGGCACACAGATTCTATATTTGTTTGTATGGGAGATGACCTTTCTACAGAGGAATGTGTCGAAAAGGCAAAGGAACTAGGAGTATATTTGACACATTTGATGCAAGAAGAGTTGCAATCAGAGGCAATGATTGTTGATTGTGAGATGTTGATGGACAGATTCTATCTTCCCAGGAGAAATAGATATGGGGGAAGGGTAGTTTGGATGCCAGAAGTCGGATTCAAGATTGCCAATGAAGCTGTAGAAGACAGAATGAAGATTCAAGGGCTTGAAGCGAAGCACGCAAATACCTCTGTAGTGGGTAGAAATGCACAATTGGGAGCATTATTTGATATTTGGGCAGATAAATCTCCTGAACAAGTAAAGCAAGGTCTGATGAAACATATCGAAGAAGTCCGAACTGGTGGATACGACACTGCTGATTTGCTATCGAGGGCTAGATTAGGCAAATGGTTACCTACCAAGAAAGGACTTTTGGCTACTGCAAGTATGATGACCATGAACAGATTGGATAATCGTGGTAAAGAAGTCAAGATTGGTGGTAAGTTTGTCAAAGATGAGATGGAAGTCACCTCGCTACACTATGGAGATGGTGCTACAAACCCCGAAGCAGACCCGTATTCAAAAGGGGATAATGCATCTTATGCTAATTTGCTAGCAAACGGTCGGGCTGCAGCTTGGCATAACATAGTTTTGGCTAATGATGAATACCAAAAATTAGACAAAGGAGATTCTTTCTATATGACTTTTCTGAGAAATGGCCCTACTTGGATTCCTGAAGGTGGATATGCAGCGTTTCATGACCTGGAACAGATAAAATCTTACGAAATAGACGTAGAAATGGTCATTGAAAAGCACATAATTAGCAAATTAGACCATATAATGTATGGTTTAGGTATGTCTAATGACGAATTACGCCCTCATCCTAAGAAATTAGTAATGGGTGACTTCTTTGAGTGACTATTTTTGGCGCAAATGTATACTTTGTGGTCATTATTATCGCGCTAAACGACTAAAAAACCGTGATACTGGCAATATAAAATACAGTTATAGCTTGGGCTGTATTATTTGCAATTATAGAGAGAAGAAAAGAATCTATTACAATCAGTTATTGCTTGATTTGAACAACAAAGTTCACCACCGTGGTGAATGGGTAGAGTCATCTGATGAGACCAAGGTACGAAAAAGACTTTCTAGAACCATAGTAAATATGTATAGAGAGCTTGGACCGGTCGTTGCAGAAGACATATTCTATCGAGCATACGATAAATATTGGTATTCTAACTACTTCACTCAGGGGCGTAGTCACCAATCTTAGGTATAGAACCTACAACTATAGATTCTGTGACTCCATCTATTGTATCTTCGTTACCCATAGTGACTCCACCAGTGATAATATTCTTCTGGAAGCCTATTGACATACCTCCCAATACGCTATGATTGTCCCATCCACTCATCCCTTGTGGGCCTAGAGACTTTACATAGCCATATTCTCCCATACAATCTACTATAGTACGTATATATCTAGTATCATATTCCCCTATACTCTGGTCTGTTATATTCATTTGATTGTCTAACTCCTTGTAGACGTTTGCTAGAGCGGCCTCCAAACCGAAATTCTTCTCTATCCACCGATGATTATTGGTCTCTAGTAGTGATAAATCTACCATAGATGGGAATACGTCGACTACTGTATCCAACATATCGTTACTAGCAGTCAGAATTGTGATTTTATATCTCTGACTGTTCTCATCGAATTTGAGTGCTATGTTAGTAACTGCCGCAATACCATTGTAATTGGAGTTCATTACGAGTTCTTTAGCATAGAGGAAGACACTCGGACTCGAACCTGCTGCCTTAATGTCTATTTCAAAGGGAACTCCAGGCTGAATATATTCTGAATTTATTGTGAAAGTGAATAAACCAGAAGAACTGCCTTTGTCTAAAGCAGTTTTTATCTGTTTTATCACTACAGTCGGAGATATTCTATACGTGCCCATCGCAGAAAAGTCGAATTTTATTGCTATTTTGTTGTTTTCTGTGTCGTAAGCAACCAATTTTATTATCTGATCTCCTTTAACCTCAGTCAAAAGTGCCATAACTAGCTCTGCGTCTTCCTTGGTAGCCCCTTCTTTCATAGTTAGAACCGTTTGTGGTACGTCGTTGCTTTTGGTAAATTCCAATATTTGCTTAAGTCTATCCACTGATCCTTGAACAGACATCTTTCCGGCAAAGTGGAACGTCCTTAATGCCGCCTGAGTGGCTGGTTCACCAATACAGGCACCTGCAGTAGCCCCAATTGCCTCTCCATACCTGCACAGACTGTCTTCGTAATACTCGTTGAGCCTTAGAGCCATCTTTTTCACGTTAGTTTTTGTCATTTCTCGCCCTTGAAGTTTAGATAATACCTTTTCTCGTGTAGTTTCAGACACTATTTTGTCGATATTGTCTAAGAAAGTACTCAGATCTGCACCCTTTTTGCACTTATCACAGTCAGAAACAAGGTCAATCCCGTGTTTACACTCGAAGTCATAGAAGTATGGTTGTAGCGTAATAGAGTACCCGCTGCTATTAATCGCAGCATCGTCTCCTCTGATGTGGTATGGGGCTAGACCATCGTCGCCAACAAGTGGAGAAATGACCCTCCCTGTCCTCAAATTGACTACTTGTCTTCTCTGATTTACTACACAAGACTCCAAAGCCTTGATCATTTTCCTCTCCAGGTACCCAGATTTCTGAATGTTACCCTGGCTGGACTCTGCACTAGACCTTCTACCTGCTGTAGATGTTAGCCAATACTCATCTGGCTCCATTCCCTTAGAGTAATTAGACCTAACAAATCCCCTATGTTCGGGTCTTAGGCTCTTCTGTGGGTAATGGGGAAGTACTCTATCTGGGTTTATACCGGAAGTTATCCTCTTACCACCTAATCTAACCATACCATATGCCCCTGCCATCTGTTGAATATTGAGATCTTTACCACGAGCCTTAGATCTGACTGCAATTTGCATAGGATTTCCACTCCCTTGATAATTTTCTATCGGTTTTAGAAGTGCATTTTCAAAATCTGAGGTAAATTTGAGTATCTCATCTTCGACATAATTGAGAGGATCTGCTAATGCAGCCACTTTTTTCTCAGGAGTATGTGTTTCTACATACTCTTTTAGCGTCTTATTTGCGAATGCCCTATCTATTTTCATGATTTTTCCGATGCATTCACTGTATAATTGGTCGATTATTGCCTGTGCTGGTGGGGCTGAGACGTCACTAGTACCCATTGTGTAACCAATTATTCTATGTGCGGCGAAACCGAGTCGAGTTACCATCTCAATAAACTCCACTAGCTTTGCTTGTCCTGCCTCATAGCCCTCATGGTAGATGAATGACGGTGCAATAGACGCCCCTCCTTCGCCGAAAGCTGCCTTCTCCAGGGTCCCAGAGAGTAACTTTCCATTCTTTATGACTACATTCTCTTTGATTTTCTTCCCATTCTCGTCTCTGCTGACGATAACTGAGCCATCTTCTAAGACTTCAGTCTCTGGAGTCCTCCCTGAAAAGGAGGCAGATACGTATTCGCAGTCCAAAACAGTGAATAAATGATTGAATAGTGACCTTCCACTATACCCAGGATCGCCGTTTCCAGTAACCGAGTCGGGTTCCGGAAGTGATTCTATGGTTCTGTACTCTCTTTCTTTACCTCCTCTTATCTCACTAAAGACCCCTGAGTAACAAGATATCGCTAAGGACTTAGAAACATACGGATTTCCATGCTCGTTATATCCTAATCCTGTATCTTCGTTCCAAGTATTTGCCTTACGCTTGTCAGTATAGGACAAAAGATACAACCCACTTGTCTGATCCTGGTCTGTTGCTACAGTTAACTTACCGTATCTTGCATGAATAATGTTCTTTGTCAGTAACATTAGCTTCTCTGCTTCTTTCTTTGCCGCATCCGACTGCACAAAATGGAACTTCATTGCGTCTCCATCGTAGTCGGCGTTGAATGGTATGCATATAGTTGGGTTCATTCGTAGCGATTTAGTAGGTACAATACGCACTCTAAGTGCCAAAAGCGACTGTCTATGTAGTGAAGGAGCACGATTAAACAATCCAATGTCGCCATCTTTTATCTGAACTGCTAAAACCATACCTGGTCGGAGCTTTTCTATCTCTCTATCCATGAATTCTTGGTCTTTATTACGTAAAATGAGTGCATTTGGGCTTCCTGGACCACCTGAAGCTACACGATCTGCTGCAGGATGTACTTTATCTACTGCATTTTGCATATATCCCTTCATTTCTTCTATGTTTTCCTCTGTAACTAAGTGTGGGTACGTTACTGCGTCTGCACCAGTCACTATTGACAGTGGTACTCCTACTTCGTCAATTGATAACATAGGATCTGGGCTAATTATCGAGTATGTAACAGATTCAACAGACTTTGACTGTAGATCTTTTCGAAATCTCCCTGTTTTACCATCTAATCTATTCAATATACCGTTAAAAGAAGCTTTACTAGTACCACCCTGATAGCTATACTTAGTATTAGTCCCTCCAGAACCTATAGTCTGATTATGATTATCTATAACCCTACATACTGACTTGAATAACTCTTTTGTAAAGTACTGTTCTCTGCCCGCTGACTGTTGTCCTCGTCTTATCTCCCATATTTTCTCTGCTTGGTAAACAACTTGCGAGTAAAGATGCGTTACGTCATCAAATTCGGTCTTACCATCACTTCTAACCTTCAATGGTCGGCCGGTATTGGGCATTACTGGCAGATACTCAAAGAACATGTGTTTAGGATGCGATGTAATCGGGTTAATTGCTAGGAAATAACAGTCTTCGTCTGATATTTGTTTAAGTAATGCGTGTACTTTACCATATTCATACTCGTCGACCCCCTCTTTGTCCTTACCACTTAACTTGAATATACATTTACCGTATTGGAATGTTATTTCTGGAGTGACTTCTTCACAATGTGGACAGATTCTGCCTTCTTTTTTGAAAGAATCAAAGTAAGGCTTAAGCATACTTCTTATTCTTCCTCTAGAAGCATGATTTTTCCCACCAGAATCGAATTCTTGAAGAACACTACCAATAGTGCCGTCAATTATCTCTTGTGGTAGAACTAGTCTATGGCAATAAACACAGGTTTTATTCAGTGCTTCCATAATTGGATAGCTTGTATTGCCCTTGCGCTCTCTTTCTCCAAGAAAAAGTAAGTTAGGGATAGGCACGGGAAGGTCAATATGACCAAAATGCCCATTACAAGTCTCACTAGATGCGAGATTAAGTCCCCTATTACAGGTTGGGCATTCATCATCTAGACCTAATGACCCCATTCGTGGGTCCATTGGGCCATTTATCACAGCGCTGGGAGTAGATGTAGTCTCATCTAGAATTTCTGATACAGTAACTTCTACTTCTGACAGTTGAATTATTTCTTCTGTTGTCATAATTTCCATATTTACTGTGTCTATTTGCATTGGTTCGTTGACTTCCAACCTGTCTTTATCCCAACGGCATTGGAACTTTACCGTATCTTCGTCGTATAGGGGCCCGTGTCGGATTTTTTCTTGCAGTGGAACTTTGATTACTGCTCCATCGAACCCGCTTGGGATAAGAGATTTCTTAGTTTCTATCATATTTTTGATGGGTTCTGCAAAAACTACCTGTATCAGGAAGTATGTGTCGCTTGCTGCCCTCAATCCTGCAGCATCCTCGTGATATAGGATGTATCTTCTTGCCTCATATTGGTCGAGCGGAACCCATTTAGATTTTAATCTGCCATTTGTTAGGTCAAGATCTATGAAAGTCCCTGTTCCTATCCTGGGTGGCTCATCTGGCCTGAGTATTTCTACCTCATCTGTGTAGATCTCGTCTGGTTTTGCATACCAGTAGAATTGGTGGACCTCTTCCATATTCTCACTTTCTGATTAACTTGATAGTAACTCTATCGGTAATCAGATACTGAGGTTGGACTGATAACCCAGTTATGGGATCCATCTCAGCGACTTCTGGAATCTTTACAAGTGCTTGCGTCAGAAGGCCAAGATTTTTCTTGCCGTTAGCCCCTATCTGGAAATCCTTACTGAATTCCGATTCATTAGCCATAGTAGATTTCAACAATGTGGTTTTTCCGAACTTTGAACGCATAGCAAAAGCATTCGATGTAGAATTTGAACTAATGTGCCAAGTTACGCGAGCAGTAAGTGGTACGGCAGAGAATATTTTACCATACTGTGAGAAGGATGAATTTAACCCGTAATAGAATCCAGTAGCGTTTGCTATACCTTCTTCATTCCGAGGCAGTGTAATGACTATTTCATCCCCATTTACGGTTATATTGTTTAGAGTCGACACATCTAGTGTCTTAGGGAACGTGTTTTCTTGCTTGTAGCCGACGTTTAGCACTGCCATTGGCAATTCACCGGCATCGGTTACTGTCATCATGGTAACGTTATGCGATGGAAGTCCGATTCCATCGAATGGTGCCCCAAAAGAAAGCCCTCGGCCTCCTAGCAGATAGTGATGTATCTTATTTTGAGCGATAAAATTCTGCCGGTAATTACTACGGCTTCTAGCCGACAGGGTTTTTGCCGCATCAGTATATGCAGCCTGCTCCCTAGCTCTTTCGGCAAAGTTCACCATGATAGTCGCACTATGCTTTAGGATATTAGTCTACCCCTGCGCATGATGGTAGGCTATATAGTCAGCCATATCATTCATCGGGTGATCAGAATGCCCTCTAACCCATTGGAATTGTACATCGCAGGGGTAAGTCTTCAGTATCTTTTGGATGAAATGAGTAATCTCACCTATATCCTCATTCTCAGTCTCAGTAGTTCCCTCAGCGTGTTCAATAGCAGATAGGCTATCGGAGCATATTCTAAGAAGATCTCCTTCCTTTACAACCGACTTAGATAGGAACAGACCCAGTCTTATAGCAAACATCTCTGCAACCGTACAGTTATCCACATCATTAGTCCTACCCATAGAGTATACTAGCCTATTATCTGTAATATTAACTAGTATAGCAGCTAACCCAGAGGTAGAGTCTACACTATCTTCTATAGTAGAGGCATCAGTATAACAATTATAGACAACCATAGAATTAATACACCACTTTTCGATAGTAAGGAACTTCCTTACCCGTCTTAGTACTCCTCATTATCTTGATAACGTCGTCAACGTCTATTTCGATACCCTGCTCTATCAAAATTTGAATCGCTGCGTCACTCCGTTTGATTAATGGTAGTTCTTCTAGTGATATATTCATTGCTTTCAATTCTCTTTTGGCTGTGGTAGGAGTCATCTTCTCGTGCTTAGGTGCAAAATTCCAAGCAAAAGACATCATTATTCCTCCCAATTATCCCAGTCGCCATCGTCCCATTCGTCTTCGTCTTCCCACGAATCCTCGTCGGCTTCCTCTACTTCGGACTCCTTTGGGTTTTCTAAGACTTCTTCATCTTCTCCGGATTCTTCTGCCACATCTGGCTCAGTTGGGGTAACTTCATCGGTACCTTCATCGGACTCTGTATCTTCGTCTTCAACATCTCCGGAGTCAGTATCGGTAGATTCAGTATCGGGTTCGTCTGATTGCTCATCTGCGTTATCCTCGACCTCCGGAAGGGGTTCTTCCTTTTCTGTGTCGCCCTCATCGTCTTCGTTTTCATCGTCCTCGTCGTCCTCGTCTTCTTCAT
>Ga0066856_10000061_pt1 | contig 32565 bp, 14 predicted proteins | sample ETNtaG_5_FD_65605 | JGI IMG/M metagenome (GOLD analysis project Ga0066856, IMG submission 65605) | Marine microbial and viral communities from oxygen minimum zone, Eastern Pacific Ocean - ETNP201406SV205 | ecosystem: Environmental > Aquatic > Marine > Oceanic | place: Pacific Ocean: Eastern...
CAATGATTACATCTATGCAGACTTTATCAGTGGTGGTGCTACAGATAACTTCTATCAAGTTACTAAAGTAGATGCTAACGTTGTTACATTTACTGATTCAGCATCTGGTACAATCACTGCCAATAACGTAACCTACAAGAAAGCAGTAGGTCGTGGTGTTATTGATAGTAACGATGGTACTTACATCTATATTAATGGTAAGGGAACTGGTACATTTACCACAGGACTTAAAGCAGTAAAGGCATTAAGTAGATTTGGTGATACTCAGCTTGATACAGCACAAAAGAAATTTGGAAGTGGATCACTTCTATTTGATGGTACGCAAGATAATTTAATGGTACCTGCATCCGATGACTTCGGATATGGTACTTCAAACTTCTGTATGGAGGCATTCATACGTCCTGCTAGTGTATCAGGTACACAGCATATATTTGACCTTAGAAACGCTTCTGCAACAGACACAGCAGGTAAGCTTTACTTAAATGGTACTGCACTTCATTATGGTGTGGGTAACGCATCCACTCTTACTGGTGGTACTCTAGCTACAGGTACTTGGTATCATGTTGCTGTTGCAAGAAATGGTGGAACTACAAAACTATTCCTTAATGGTACAGAGTTAGCAACTGGTGCTGACACTAATGACTATGGGACTGAGAAGCCTGTAGCAATAGGTTCAAACTATGACACCACTGCTCCAGCTGAGGCATTCAATGGACATATTGATGAGGTAAGATTTAGTAAGGGTTCTGCCCGTTTCACTGGTGCGTTCACTCCTACAACGAGTGCATATACTTCAGATAACAATACTGTACTATTATTACATGCTAATGGTGATGATGCATCAACCACATTCACTGATGAATCTGGTGGAACATCTGATATCAGATCTAATGGTGGAGACAGTGCTACTCAGGTAACCACTGCTGACTACTCTCAGTTTGGTGCTGAGTTACGTTCAGTTGCTTCTGCATGTGTATACGGTACTAAAGGTGTACAGGCAGATGGATCTGGTGTAAAAATACTATTAACTGCACACAACTTTGCATACGTTGGTGCTGGTTCTGACTATACCAATGACCCTTCACTTGCTGTTCAAGTAAATGAAGTAGAAGAATTAAACAACGGTAAAGTCCTTTATTCATCAACTGACCAAGACGGTGACTTCCGTGTTGGTGATGCATTTACAGTAGACCAAGAAACTGGTAATGTATCTTTCGCAGCAACATCGACTGCTCAGTCTGCTGCAAACATCACACTAAGTGATGGAACTGGTACTACAAACATCTATCCTGCATACGTTGAGACAGGTAACTTACGACTAGCAGGTAACAGTCTAACATCTACGTCAGGTAAGATCATCCTTGACCCTGCAGGTGACCAAGACATTACACTTAATGGTCAGGTAGTTTGCCCAGAAAATATTTACTTTGATTCTAATAGACTAGCATCCATCCTAGGAACTGGTAACTCTTCTTGTGCATTTACAGTTGGTACTTACGCACAGGCAGGTTTCTCCTCTTATGGTATCTTCTCTAATAAGAACTTCGGTGTTAATAAGAAGTCTCTTAATGAAACCACTGGTGTTACAATCACGAACGAAGGTTCAGGATATACACCAGGTGCATATAGTGCTGCAACCTTATCAAACCCAGACTTAGTTGCTACAGCAACTGCTGTATTGGATGCAAACGGTGCTATTGGTACTATTAATGTTACCAATGAAGGTAATGGTCTATACACTCAAGCACCAACGGTAACTACAAGTTTAACTCCAGTATCAGGTTCTACAACTTTCCTAGTTACATTAGGAACTGGTGGTAGGGTAGCAACTATTGGTTTAACCCAAGGTGGATCTGGATATACATCACCTACAGGTACTTTTGCTGCTCCTCCATGGTTCGAGTTTGATGCTAATACTGCTATTGCTAATAATGCAATAAGTTTCACAGGAACAACATTCGTAAATGGTGACGAGATCATTTATGATAACAATAGTAATAGTAACTTAACTAACCTCACAAGTGGTACAACTTATTTCGTCGTAAACAGAAATACAACAGATCATACTATACAGCTTGCAGCAACTTCAGGTGGTACACCTATAGTTCTGACTGCTACTGGTGCTCAGGAAATGCATAGGGTTAGGGGTGCAACTGCAACTCTTTCATCCATTAGTGTATCTGCTGGTGCAATTACTGCTTTCAATATTGGTAACCGTGGATCAGGATATACTATAGGTGCTGCTCCAGTTCTTACAATCAGTGAGACAGGTGCTGGAATTACAGACGCAGTATTTACTGTTAACCTTGGATCTGAGATTAGGTCAATAGCAACATCAGGTGCTGGTACATACGCATCTATCCCAACACTATCCTTCACTAATGATAATAGTGATACTACAGGATCTGGTGTTGCTGCAACGGTTGCAAACTTAACTTATGGTGTTGCTTCTGTTACTCTAAACAATTCTGGATATGGATATTCATCGGTTCCACAGATTACATTCACAGGTGGTAATGCTGCAAACGATGCTGTTGCAACTGCTGTATTAAATACTGAGCTTGGACAAGTTGAATCAATAACAGTATCACAGGCTGGTGAAGGATATGATGCAGTTCCTACCGTTGTTGTTTCTGGTGGATCTGGTACAGGTGCTACTTTAAGTCTTACAGTACTACCTTTCGATGGTACTATAACCTCTGCAGGATCTGGATATGTTCCAGGTGTATATGCAAACGTTGCTCTTACTGGTGGTAGTGGTACAAATGGTGCTGCAACTCTAACAGTTAGGGGTATATACGGAAATATTACAGCAGGTAGTGGTGGTACTGCTGGTGAATATATGCAGATTAATGTTGTTAATAACAACCCAGCTGCCACATGGACAGTAACTACTGTCACAAAACATCAATTATTATCCACTGTTAGTGGACATACTGGAACTATCGCTGTTGGCGATACTGCTACAGGTGCAACATCTGGTGCAACTGGTGTTGTAAGTTACGTTGGTGCAGCTGCTGCAGGTACTGATAGTTTCGTATTCTTAAATTCACCCGTTACAGGAGTATTCGTAGATAATGAGGTGGTTAACTTTACTAGTGGTGGTAGTTTAACTACCTCTGGTACCCCCGCAGATAGAGCAAGATATTTCATTAACACTGGTTCAGGTGCTGTAGAAGCACCAAACCTAACCATGATTAGAGGTAATACATATCGTTTTGATATGTCTGATAGCACTAATAGTGGTCACCCATTTGTTCTTGATGGTACATCAGCAGCTCTTACAGCTGAATGGCAAGTGGTAACATATGGATCTGCTGGTGTAGCAGGATCATTTGTAGACTTTGTTGTTAAAGCTGGTGCAACTATAGGTAACACTGCATACTACGAGTGTTCTACTCATGGTCGTACCATGTCAGCAAATGCATTGATCAATGTTACTGCTGGTACTGCTGGTGAATATGGACATGGTGCACAAATGGACATCACCGTTTCGGGTGGTGGAGTTACTGCAGCAGAATTTGCAACAGGTATGCAGGGATCTGATTATAAAGTAGGTGACGTTCTTAGAGTAACAAGCAATTCTCTTATTGGTAATACATCAGGTTTCTTATACACAATTACTGGTAATGATACTGGTATATTCAGTGTAACAGATATACAAGCATCTGGATCTGGATATGTTGCTAATGATCAACTTTCGGTTGCTGACGCTGACGTTGGTAATGCTGGTGGTTCTGGTTTCGTATTCAACGTAACTAAAGCTGGTTTCGTTTCTACTGCTGTACCTGCTGCAGGTGGTGGTGGTGCAGGTTTCTTCAGTGGACAAACTCTGGTATTTGATACTGTACAATTCGCTGGAATGGGTGCAGGTAGTAACTTTGCAATGCAAGGAAATACCATTGACACTACATCTATCACAACGATTGCTGGTGATGGATCATTAACCTCAGGTAAATATAGTTTCTCAACTACTGGTGATTTAACAATCGGAATTGGTGGTGCTACTACATCGACCTTAACTGCTGATACTCTTACAACTACAAATGCAAACCTCGCTGGAAATTGCATCATAGCTGTCAACTCTACTGTTGGTGGAACCTTTGGTGTTACTGGAATTTCTACATTCACTGGTAATATTGCTGCTAATGGATTAGATAACTTTATTGATAATGGACGATATAGGATTGTAGCTGGAACTGCTGCAGCTCCTTCATTAAGTCTAACGAATGAAAATGATACTGGTTTCTACAGGTCTGCTGCTAACGAGATAAGTATTACTCATGCTGGAACTCAAAAACATATATTCGCTGCAACTAGTATACAAACTGCAGGTGATGTTATTGTTGATAGTACTATTGGTAATGCTGCTCCATTCTTTAAGGTAGACTCTACTGCTGAAACTCTTACTGTTGGTACTGCAAACTCTGGACTTCAGATTAATAACGCTGCTGTACTAACTGCTGCTGGTCAAGATGCTAACATCCCTGTCACTATCACTCCAAAAGGTGAAGGTGATCTGATCATTACTGGTGGAACTAATAGAGAGTTCCAAGTTAACGATGGTAATGCAGTTAATAAGAAATTCTTTGTTGATACTCAGACTGGTGATACTGAAATTGCTGGTACTTTAAAAATTGATGAAAAGCTTAAGTTCCAAGTTAATAGCATTGAGAACGCAGATGTTGGAGGAACTAATTCCTTCGGTGAAATATTAACAGTTGGAATTACTGGTTCAGGAAGTGGTTACACTGACGGTTCTTATACCGCATGTACTGTCACTGCAACAACTGGAATTGGTACTGCTGCAACCTTTGATGTTACTGTCTCTGGTGGTGCTATCACTGCTGCAACAGTAACTGCTGCTGCTAAAGGTCATAACTATCATATCGGTGATGAGATAACATTGAACCCTGCTACGATTGGTGGTGGTTCTGGAAACACTGTTACTGTTACTGACACCCAAGGTCAAGGTATTATCCTCAAACCAGGTGGCGGTAAGAGTGCATACATTAAATCAACTGGTTCACTTATTATACCAGCTGGTACTACAAACCAACGTCCACTTACTAATGATAGAATAGCAGGTGCTATTAGATTCAATAGTACTCAACAACAGTTTGAGGGATACAACGGAAATGATTTCGTTTCTCTTGGTGGTGTTAGAGACGTTGACCAAGATACTTACATATTAACTGAGTCATCTCCAAATGCTGATGAAGATACATTTGAGTTCTTTGCTGCAGGTATTAATAACCTTTCATTGAATAACACTACCCTAGCGTTCAAGACGAACATGACGGGTACCACATATGCTGCATCTCATCTAGCAACAGTTACTGGTGGGTTCTCACTTAAAGGCACACTATTTGATGTTAACCCATTTAACGTTTTAGTAGGTGCACAGAATATTGTATCTGTTAGAGCGAAGAAAGACCTTGAAGTTTCTGGTGGTTTAAGACTACGTAGTGTTCCTGCACAGGGTGTCGCTGCTACATTAGACGCTGCAACACTAACACAGGTTGCAACATCATATACTGCATCCACAACATTCACTGCAGTAGCAACATCATCATCTGTTGAAGGTAGTGGAGCAACATTAGATGTTACTACTGACGGTAATGGAACTGTTACAACGGTTGCTATTAACGCTGGTGGTACTGGATATGAAGCAGCATCTGCTCCTACATCTGGAGATGGTGAAGTATTAACAATAGCAGGTACTGCTCTTGGTGGATTAACTCCATCCCAAGATGTCACTATAAAGATAGATACTATCTCTAGTCCTTCTACCCCATATGCTCGTAACGATGTCCTCCTTCAGGACTACATTACAAGATTGGATGCTAAAGCATTCATTTCATTAGATTCTAATGCATCAGAATGTAAGTGGAAGATCAATAGAGGATGGGCAGGTGGTACTGAAAACTACCTAACAGTCTTTGATTCTACTGCAACCTTCTTGGAACTAGATTCCGCAAGGGTTGAGGGTGGACAATTAACTACATTCACATCTAATGCATCTATTGTTGCATTCGATAAAACAGCATTCAAAGGAGCGAAAACTCTGATTACCATTGAGAGTAATGATGGCAAAGTTCAAATGTTAGAAGTCACTGCTGTATGTGGTGCTGCTGGAACAGTTGCTCATGCTACAGTTACTAATTCAATTACATCAGATAATGACTTGGTAGATGCAACAGTTGCTGTTGCTGCTAACAACGTGAACATCTCATTGAATAAGTCAACTCAAGCATCATCATCCACTAACTTTAGCGGTAGATATACAACTACTAAAGTTAAGGTATAAATAACCCATAGGTAATATAGAGTCATGCCAGTAAAGAATTTCTCATCCATAGGGGGATTTGCAGTAGGATCTACTGAAGTCTGCAATACAGATTTCGCATTGAAGAATATCAGTGCGATACATATGACTAGTGTTAATTTTACTGACGCTGTACATGATAAGTACCTATGTAAGAGAGTAACAGATGCTGCTAACAATACGTTGCAGTTGACATTGGATGGCACTACTGCTCTAGCAACAAACACTCCTGCACTCGCTGCAGATAGGGTTTCATTTATTAAGGCAAGGGTTTTTGGACAGGAAACTACCAATAACGCTTATGTGTATGCAACAACCTTTGATGTGATCGTGACAACCGCTAATGATGGTACTCCAACTGTCGTAGCTACACACGAAAATATCATTAGCAATAATCCACCAGGACAAGAGGATTGGAGTGTAACTCCAGATGCTTTCTTGATTGGATCAGCACCTTTCTTTACATTTGAAGTAAAGTCAGTGACAACCAATTCCATTGTTAAATGGATTGGTATTTTAGATATTACAGTCGTATCATAATAGTTGGGAACTAATGGCTCTTAAGATTAATTCTGACCAACAGAGAATACAAGCTTCGGGGAGTACCCCCACAGGAAATTGGATCAACGCTACGTACAGTAGAACTGTAACTGGTGTTGTAAATATCCTTTCTGTTGCTCATGGATTTATTGGATCTGAAAAATTATTCATCGATTTCACATCTGGTGGTGAGACCGATGGACAGTATACTGTAACAAAGGTAGACGACGATAATCTTCAATTTACTAGTTCAAACTTAGGAGTTATAACTGCTGGTAATACTCTAGCATATAAAAGAGTAAGATCTTTAAGTATTCAGGGTGACGAGACCATAGAAATGTCTGTGGGTACTGGTGCAAACGAGAAAGACGCACTAACTCTAAACCTAAATCCACAAAATAATATTCGCGTTGGTGTTAATACTACCGATCCTCTATATGAATTAGACGTTGAGGGTCAAATCAGAACTACTCGTTCTATCATTTCTGATACTGCACAGGTTGTTAACCTAGACATTCAGACTATAATCAACCCTGCGTTGGCTCTTCGTGGTCCAAATCTGATCAACTATGAAGATACAGACGTAACAAGTCCTACTTACGGTACTACATTCTATCCAACAGCTGACACTCCTCCTCTGACTGACCAGTCAAGAAGGGTTGCAACTACAGATTTTGTTTATAAAGTTGCTACAAATGACACTGGTGGACGTGTATATGTCTCTCAGACTATTGGTAGTGACCTAAATGATGGTCGTTCTGCTGCAAGACCTGTAAAAACTATTAAGAAAGCAGCACAAATTGCTTACGGTTTACAGAAAGCTCAACCAGATGCTAGTGATGAGTACGTATCACTGATCGTTTCTGGTGGTGAGTACCTAGAAGATAACCCAATTTCACTTCCTAGGAACTGTTCACTTATTGGTGACAACCTACGTCGTGTAATTGTAAGACCTCAGAACCAAGACCGTCACATGGTTAAAGCGTCTAACGAGACGTATGTGTTTGGTGTTGTATTCAGAGACGCACTTCAGAACTCCTCAGACCCACAGAGTACTGTAATTCATACTTGGAAGTATGCATTCGTATTTGACGATAAGCAAAGACTTTACTATGAGCCTGAACTAGGCAACATCCCAGCTATTCCTGGTGATAAGTTCCGTGGTGATAACCTCTTCAATATTACTTTCACTAACCATACAGGTAACAATACTACTCTTGTAGTTGGTTACTTTGTACAAGGTGGATCTTCTGGTACATTAGGTACTATTCAAGAGATTACCTTCACTGGTCCTCAGGCATCTCCATACTCAACTGGTAGTATTAAGATTTTAATTACGTCAGGTGTTAACGACGTATTCCAAGACGCTGAAAAAATATTCTATGATGCTGTAGCAGCAAATATCATTACTGATATCACTAACCCAAGTGTATCAAATCGCTTTGACGTTGCTGACGCTGAATCATTAAGACCTGAATTAGAGACTATCTCTAACCAGATCTATCAACATACAGTTAATTCTGAAAGAGAGAATACATCTTTCTCTGGTGATGCTACTAAGGTTAACCTAACTACAAACCGTATTACAGTTACTGGGCATTACTTTGTAACTGGTGATCAGGTTTACTATCAAAAGGATGAAGCAACTGCTGTTCTTGCAGGTCTCACAGAAAACACTTCATACTATGTAAGATCTGTTGATTCTAATACCATTGAATTGTATGACACATATACCAACGCTGCAGCTGCCACTTCAACAACCACAGGTATTAAGGACATAACTGCTGTATCTACAGATACTAAATTACATCTATTAGTCTCTGGTGATGTTATGCCAGAGGGCAACAACATCAGAATACCAACTCACCAATATGCAACTGGTGATGGTGTGGTATATCGTGCCAGCAAGATGGGCGGTATCGCTGGTCTTGTTGATGGAACAACATACTATGTCTATAAAGAGAATAATGATTGGGTTAGGCTTGCAGCATCTGCTGCTAACGCTGTGCAGAAAGATGCACAGGGTGCAGATGATCCTGTAACTTTACCTCTAACATCTGCAGGACATGGTTATCAAAGATTTGAGATAGCAAATAGACTGTTATCAGTCAATACTATTGATAGTACTCTTACTACACAGCAAACATATAATGGTCCAATCATCACCCTTTCTGGTACTTCATACCATGACTATGAAGTAGGTCAGGAAGTTATGATGTATGGCTTCCAGAGTTCTGCTGTTAACTTTGGTGGATCTACAAATGCATCTTGGTCTCTAGCAAGTGGTATTGTTACTGTCACTATCGCTAGTGTAGACAATACACTTACAAGTGGACATTTCAGTAACTGGGTATCATTAGGAGAATGTGGTCTTAAGTTTAACTTTGGTGGAACTGGATCAGAAGCATTAAGTAAGGTATATCAAATTGATGCCTTCTCATTAGGATCTGGAGCTCCAACTCTACCTGGCAACACTGCATTGGGTATGGGTGCAGGTCGTTATAACAGTTCTAATACAACTATTACCTTTGTTCTTAAGGTAGCAAATATTCAATCAACAACTAATACTGCAACTGCTAGTGGATCTACAGTTAGTGTCTTAGATAACGTTGAAGATCTTAATGGTCGTAAGTACATCACTCACCGTATTGAACGTGCTGATGGTTATGCATTACAGTTTGTTGTAAGAGCAGCTATTGGTGTATTCGATGCAGCACTTAACCCAACTGGTAACCAATCGGTTATCTCATCTAGTAACTACGTTCTAGCATCTCTAAGGAACTCTCCTTATGGATTTACTAAGATTGCTGGTACTGATAGGTTTAGAGATGGTGCTGAAGCTATTAAAGTTAACCAAGAATTTATTGCAGAAGAAGCATACGGATATGTTAAATCACATTATGAAAACTCTGCTACTAGATCCAGTACTCTAGTAATTGGACCTACTACATTCAGTGCTTTAGGAGATACATTTACTCATCCTATTAGTGAGTGGTCTACTGCTTACAATAAGTTAACAGTTAAAGTTAATACTGGTCATAACTTAAGTAAAGGATTTAGAAATCATCATCACCTCTATAATGGTGGTACAGCATCTAATGCTATTACTATCACCCAAGGTAGTGTTCAGAAGAACGTCACAGCTGCAACCTATGATGCTGTAACAGGTGATCTTGTATTGACGATTGGTGCTCACAGTTATACAACTGCCAATACATTAACCATTGCTAATGGTGCTCTAAGCTTCACATGCTCCAGAGACAACCATGCTACATCTCATACCTATCCAAGGTCAACAGACCCTGCATACGGTGCTACCTTAGCAATTAAGGCAGTAGATGCAGCTGGAACTGTTACTGTTAACGTTGGTGTTTCTGCTGGTGTAACTATTGCTGGTAGTGGAACTGCTGCAATTAATGGCACATGGGCTATAGATGACATCTACGATCACAGAACATTTACATTAGATCTTGGTGAAACAACTCTTGCTACTAGTACTACTGGTACAGATGGAACATTCACAGATATAAGAAAACCATATAGAACTCCAAATAGTTACCCTGTAAACAATAAGCAAGCTGATGCTGCTGACCTAATCGGTAATAACGCTGAATTGATTGCTGAAGTAGCAGTCAAGAAGATGCTTGCTGCCAACGCAGGATATACTCCTACAGGCGGTACTACAAATTGTACTGATGATGTTAAGGACTTCTTACAGAAATCACTTTACCACAACCTCAAATGGGGTGGTAATGATAGAGTATATGATGCTGCAAGCTACTTCATCAATTACGTAACTACAGGTAATAAGGATAGGTACGTAGAAACATTTAACTATGCTAAGGATTATGCATTGAAGGTTATCCGTAACCTACCAATCCTAAGGCATCCTCATACTCTTGCACCTCAGTATTATGATACAGGTATTACATTAGATAGAGCTACCTATGGACTGGTTCCTAACCTAACTCAGGATGCTTCAAATCTACTTAATACTAATAATAAGTTCATCTCTGAAGAAGCAGTTGAACGTTTCATTTCAAAATTAACTGATGTTGCTGTCGATGCTGTATCTGGAAATGATATTACTATTAATGCACTTAATGGTACTACTCCAACCAACACTACTGCTCATACCTTCCAAGGTACTGCTACATATCAGTTCACTCCAACTGGAGGTTCATACGAACCTTTAAGTGGATACATGACTTTGACCATTGCTGGTCACCCATTTGTTGATGGAGATAGAGTTAAGTTTACTGCAGAATCTCTTAAGTTTACTTGTGATCAAGATGGTGATACTGCTATCAAGTCTTATCCTCGTACTACTGATCCATTCTACAATAAGTGGCTTGGTGTACAGAAGGTAGATGCTAATAATATTAAAGTTAATGTTGGTAAAGCAAAGACTGATGTTAGTAACCATACATGGTCAAGTGCAACTAATAATGCTGTAACAAGAGCAGTTGTTTATAACGATACTGGATTTACACAGCATACTGTAACTGGTGCAACATACGAACCAATCACAGGTGTCTTAACTGTTACAATCCCTAACCACGGATTTGTAATTGGTGAGAAGGTACAGGTCGCTCAAGATTCATTGACCTTTACTTGTGCTATGGATGATAACTTCTCCAAGCACACATACCCTAGAGCAACTGATCCAGCACTTAATGTCTGGAAGAGTGTTGCTAATGTTACACAGAATACTTTCGATATTAACGTAGGTACTACACCTCCTGTTACATTCACTCCTACAAACGCTGTGTATGCCCCTACAACGGGTCTCGTAGAAGTTACTATAGGTAATCACACCCTTGCTGCTCCTACCTCACATACGGTAGAAAATGCAACATTAGATGTTGCTACAGGTGTTATGACTGCAACTGTAACTGCTCATGGTTTCCAAGAGGGAGATAAGATCAATCTTGCTACTGGCAGCATTCAAATGAGCTGTGGATATGGTGGCGGTGGTAATGAATCTTATCCAAAGGCAGGTCAACCAATAGACGGTAAGTGGGTTAATATTTGGAACGTAACAGCAAATACATTTAGTTTTGACACCACTGGTGGTGTAGCACTATCAGTTAGTGACGCACATACATTCCAGTCTGCAACAGCCCTTGGTTTGAAGCATGTTAAAGAACATGTCAAACTAACTAACGGTGCTCTCACATTTAAGTGTGGTGCTGATGGTAACTCAACTGAGCACGCATATCCAAGATCTGTAGTAGATTCACACACTGCAACTACAGGTACAACTTATAATCCTACCACAGGTATTATGAGTATCACGACTGCTGCTCATGGAATGAGGAACGGTGACTGGGTTAAGTTTGCTGAAGGTTCTCTTACATTCAGTTGTGGATTTGGTGGCGGTGGTCAAGTCAATAAGACATATCCAAGAGCATCCGATCCAATCTACGGTCAGTGGGTTAAAGTCTTTAATGTAACAGCAACAACATTTGATGTTCAAGTTCTTGACACAATTCCTTCTACTAACACTGATACTCATACATTCATATCTGCTACTGCAAATGGTATTCAGCAGAAACGTGACAAGTCATACAATACTTCAGTTCCTATCGTAGCAGTAACTGGAACTACAATAACTCTTGATGTTGGTATCTCATCTAACAACACTGCACACGTTTATCAGTCTGCATTAAACAACTCAGTTATTACTGGTGGTAACTACTCACACACATTTGTAAGTGCTGCTACTAATGGACTTAAGAGATCAACCTCATCAACAATCAACAACTATGTACCTTCAGCTGGAAACTACAACTCCACAACAGGTGCCCTTACATTAACAATAGGTGCAAATGAATTACTGGCTCCAACAACGCATACCTCATCTAACGGTGCGTACAATCCGACTACTGGTATTCTTACAATTACTGTTAATAACCATGGATTTAACACTGGTGATAAAGTCAAGTTAGCAGTCGGTGCTATCAGCTTTAGTTGTACTCATGGTGGTGGTGGAACTACTGCATATCCTCGTTCAACAGATCCAGTTGCTGACAAGTGGATTAATATATTCAACGTAACGACAAATACTTTTGATGTACTAGTACTTGATACTATTCCATCAACCAACACTACAACTCATACTTATCAGAGTTCTGCTACTAATGCTATTAGCTACGCAAGATCTACAGTTAAGATTGCAGTAGAATCACTAGAGTTAAGTTGTACTCATGGAGATCAGAGCACTAAGAAATATCCTAGAGCAACTGATCCAATAGCAAATCCAAGATTTACTATACCTAACCACAATCAAGATTGTAAGGATGACGTATCTGATGTTCTTAGAGCAGTTGCATACAACCTTACCAATGGTGGTAACGATGCTGTATATGATCATGCAGGATACTTTGTAGGAACTGCACACGTAGATGGAGAAGAATTCCAAGCTCGTGCTGTTATGGAAATTGCCAGTGAGATATCACAACAGGTTCTTTCTAATGAAACAGTTAACATCAAAGGATGGCATGGTGTTGAACAGACTAAGGATCTAACAATTACAGTAGAACCTGGTGGTTGTGCTTCTGTTAAATCTACATGTGATACATTGTTCTCTATTGTTGAGCAAGCAATCGTTACTGATAGTCTTTCACACGCTACAGACACAGCTGCTTCTACTCCAACATGTACTGATGTATCATCTGCTATAACAACATTCTTTACTACTATTACATCTGCACTTGGAACTGAAGCTGGTGGATATGGTAGCCTCCCTGCAACAAGAACAGTTGCAGCTGGAGATCAGCAATGTATTGATGACATCCTTCATATCGTTAGAGCATTCCAGTATGATCTTAGATACACTGGTAACTCCAAGATAGTTGAGGCTGCTAACAAGTATATTGAAAGTTCTGCTATCATACACATTGCACAAGAAGTAGATTATACTCGTGCGATCTATGCATACGCTAAAGAGTTATGCATCAAAGCAATAAGAAATGATCTTGAGGGAGGATTCTTCTCGAAGATTGATCCTATCTCTAATGGTTCTATTACAGTAGATTCCAGTGCTCCTGAGTGTGCTAACGTAATTTCAGCACTCACTACGAACTGGGGTATATTAGATAACGTATTATCAAGTGCTACTGCATACAGTGGTACTGTTACAAATCCTGATCCAATCATTGCGGAACAGGATGCTGCCAAGTATAGCTTCCCACTACTCAATATCTTCCTAGACTTACCAGTAGTTGAAGCATCTCCTTACATCCAGAACTCTTCCCTAATCTCCTTCTTGGGAGGATCTGGTTGTGACATTGACGGTGCGAAGTGTGCTACACCTAACGTACCTCGCCCTGGTCTTAAACTAGATGGTCAAGGTAATACCATTGCACAGTTTGACCCACAGGGTAAGTCAATGGTTGCAAACGCATTCACCATCATATCCTTTGGTGGTACTGCATACAACGTTACCAATGATGGTTACACCCAGTTGGTTTCTGTGTTCGCTATCTTCTGTCAAGATGGTATTGTATGTCAGTCTGGTGGTTATGCATCTGTCACTAACTCTGCATCTAACTTTGGTACGTACGCTCTACGTGCAACTGGATTTAGAGCAGATCCATACAGCTTTGATATTGGTGTTATTGATAGCATCACTAACGACGTTGATGGAAATGGAGTTGAATCTGGAAGACAGGTCATTCAGGTTAGTGGTACAACATTAACAAATATTCCAACAGAAGATTATATCATAAGAATTGGTGATGTATCACCTACAGATCCAGCAGTAGAACATATCATTCTTGAGACAACAGTTGTTAGTGGTGCTCCTGGTACACAGGTTGTTGCTAAGATAACAACTAACAGGGCAATGGACTACACGCTAGATGCAAGTCCTAACACTCGTTACAGATATGCTGATGGTAACTTAAGTGCTTTAGTTGGTAAGTCGATTAAATTCCACAGACCATCTGTTGTTAACTCATCATCACATACTTGGGAATACTCTGGTTCTGGTAACACCTATGCTGCTCTACCACAGAACGGTGGTTTCGGTCTAGGTACTGCATACGAAGCATCTGAACAATCCTTCGGTCAGGTTTACACCTCAGGTACTAACGAATTTGGTGACTTCAAGGTTGGTAATTTCGTTACTATCTACAACAGAACAGGTAACATTAGTTTCGTTGGTACTGTTAGTATCTCTGAACTATCATCTATTAAGATCGTTGGTGGTGACATCACGATTACAGGTTTCTCTGACGCTGATACTCTTGGTGGTACATTCGCATCTGATAGTTTACTACCTACTCAGGCATCAGTTAAAGACTATATTTCAAACAATCTAGGGCCATACCTCAACCAGCCATATTCAACAAACGCAGTTCCATCTGCACTGGTTCAGTTAACGTCTTCAGGTAAGATCAACATTGACCAGATCCCTGCTCTACGTCCATTCAACATTACTTCAGTTACATCTGAAGCACAGAGACTTGCTATTGAGGACGCAAAAGCTGGTGACATTGCAATTCAAACAACTGCAACATCATTCAGTGTTGCACCTGCTTCTGTTAACACTTCTGCAGAGACTATTACCATAGCATCTCATGGTGCAAATACTGGTGATGGTTTAACATACACTGAAGGTACTGCTGCAATCGGTGGTCTTTCAACTAACACCAAGTACTTTGTTGTTAAGGTTGATGATAACACTGTTAAACTTGCTACTACTAAATCTAACGCAACTAACAACCAGACTATAGATCTTACAGGTCAAGGTACTGGTACTCATACATTTACAACTGATGGTGTTGCAGTTTCATATATCTTGGAGAACGACTTAGAAAGTCAGTTCTTAGCATTCACACCTGATAGCAACTACTCATTCACTAACGGTTCTATCGTAACTGGTAGTACAACTACTGCTCGTGGTACTGTTCAGTCCTTTAACGATGGTCAAATTTACAACTTCGTTATTAGTGATGGCGGTGCAGATTACACTGGAGACTTCTCACTAACGATTAGTGCACCAGCTGCGGGTGGAACACAGGCAACTGCTACTGCTAATGTAACAAGTGGTATTGTAACTAAGGTTACTATTACAAATCCTGGTTCTAAGTATTACACACAACCAACTGTAACCGCACCTAACTCACCTACTAACAATAATGCAGTTATTGCTGCTCAGATTGAAGGTAGAGTTAACATTAACATTGCTAACAATATCAAGTTTGATGCTTCTGACTTCCTACTCGATGGTGCAAACGCTAACTTAGGTACAGGTACTTACAGCCAGACTGGTACAACCATAACCGTATCAGAAAGTGGTCATAACTTATCTAATGGTGCACTAGCATACTTAGACTTTACTAGTGGTGATGGTGCTGATGGTTTCTATGCTATCACTCTCGTTAACGCTAATGAGTATACAGTAACATCTGCTTCTTCCGTATCTACTACAGGTAACGTTTCTAGAAAGAGAATTGTTGATCTCACAAGAGTAATCAATACTTCTGGTAGCAACGTTGCTAACTGGACACAGTTGACCTCTACTAACATTGATGCTTCTAACATCGTTGCTGGTACAGTTGACCCAGAGAGATTAGCAAATAAAGGTGTATCTAACTCTTACACATACTTACGTGGTGATTCATCATGGGAGTATGCACTACAGTCAATCAGACCAACTACTCAGGACTGTGTAGTTATTGGTGGATCTGTAACAGATAGTTCTTACATCGACAGTATTACAATCACTAACGGTGGTACTGGATATACTAACGGTACATATCAGAACATTGCTCTTGAAGGTGGTAATGTAAGTGTCACTGACGCTGGTGTTGCAAGAGCAACTTACATAGTTTCAGGTGGTATTATTACATCTGCTAGTGTTACTGACTCTGGTACTGGATATACTGCTGGATTTAGTGTCACAATTCCAAGTGAGTTTGGTGGTGGTTCTGGAGCAATCCTAACTGCTGTTAAGGGATCTATCAACAGAGCATATGGTAACATTGAGATTGACCTTAGAAAGGGTGATAACTTAACTCCTGCTGCTACTGTTTATGGTAACTACGGTGTATTCAGATTTAGAAAGGACGTTGCTAACCAAGCGGTTGGTAACCAAGATCAAGGTGGTTTTGTAATTGATGCTGATGGTCAGGTAGTAATTGACCAAGGACCAGGATCTGAACTTAATGCTGACAAACTAGATGGTAACCACGGTGCGTTCTATCAGAATGCAGGTAATCTAACTGCAGGTACTATTGACCCTGCACGTCTTGCAAATACAACTTATAACATCTCTATCTCTGGTACTGCTGATACCGCAAACAGAGTATTCAACGAGACTGCATCACTAACTTCTAACCCTTCACCTGCTCAGGCAGCGAATGGTATATCTGCTGCATTGAGAAATAACACTGCAACAGGTCTTGCTGACGGTGGTACAACACACGGTATCATGACTTACAGACGTGAGGCAACTGGTACTGGTGCAATCCAAATAGGATTTACTGATAGTAATAACCTTTGGATTAGAGGTAACAGTGGCGGTAACGCTGTATATGGTAACTGGGAGAAGATCTGGTCTGGACTTAATGATGGTTCTGGCTCTGGTCTTGATGCTGATAAGTTAGACGCACATCAAGGTCTATGGTATCAGTCTGGTTATAACTTCGGTGCTTCTCAGGGTGGCATCAACAAACCTATGGGTGACATCTTCTTACCTGAGGTTCTTGGTCAAGACAAGATGGTCTTCGAGAACTTCTATCTTAATGATAGTGGTCTGAAGTATACATTATATGTTCCAGATTTCCATGTAAGCACAGGTACTGGTGGTAACGTTAACAATAGCGGTACTTACACTATCTACTCTGACGTAGGTGCAACAAACAACATTGGTTCAATCGTTGTTGATTCAAATGGTGTACAGGAACTTACTCATACCTCTGGTGAGATATATTCATTAATCACAGGTACAATAGCATTTGTTGGTAACAATACCAACGCAAACATATATGTCGTAGGTCCTAACCCAGGAACTAAGTGGACTGTAACATCATCTAACTTGATCTCTAGTGGTTCTTCCACAGTGATCGGAATGCGTGATGCTGCTGCAGGTGCCAAATTACAAATTGGTAAGGCATCTACTTCTACAACTCCAACTGTAGACTTCCGTTCTTCTGGACAGGCTCCTGATTACGACGTACAGTTCATCATTTCTGGTGGTAACTCAAACAATGGAAATGGTACTTTAAGAGTTAATACTGGTGACATTACCGTTAATGGTAATACGGTATGGCACGCAGGTAACGATGGTAGTTCCTCACAGCTTGATGCTCATTACTTAGATGGATTTACTCAGTCTACTGCAGCATCTGCTAATACAATCGCACGTAGAGATGGATCTGGACACTTAACAGTTAATGACTTAACTGGTGACCAAGGTATCTTTAACAACACTGGTACTGCGATATTACAACTTGGTGGTTCTTCTGGTGTTGACTTAGGTAAGGCAACAACTAATGTTCTTTCTGTTAAAGGTAGAAACAGTAGTACTACTGGTTACATTCGCTTTGGTAATGATGGTAATTCCTTTGGTTATAATGGAACATACCTATCATACAACAATGTATACTTCCGTAATGGACGCATAGGTATTGGCGATAGCAATCCTGGATCACCTCTTGAGATTGTTAACCAAGGTGATAGTTCTACTCTATGGGCAGACTTCAGAGATGGTCGTGCAGGATATCATAGAATAACATTTGGTGGAGATGGATCATCTTCATTCATGACCTTTACTGACACTGACAATGACGCAGGTTGGCAGATGGGTCAGGATGATAATGACCAGTCATGGTTCTGTATTAGAAACTTTGCTGATGCAAGTGGTGCTCTAAACACAGCATTCCAAACTAATGCTAAGAATAACTCAGCATTAGCAATCTACTCTGCTACTGGTAGAGTGTTCATTAACAAGGGTTCTAGCGTAAGCACTGGTTCTGGATCACAACTAACCGTTGGTGGTACAGTTGAAGCTAGCAGTCAACTTAAGTCTACTGTTGCAACTGGTACTGCTCCTATATCAGTTAGTTCAACAACTGTATGTACTAACCTGAACGCAGACATGCTTGATGGTTATACAGCATTAGGTCTTCCTTACTTAGGTGCTAGTGTTAACACATGGTTGAATGATGATGGTGGACAACCAAGATTCTACTTTGCTAATAACTCTCATACCTATATTAGAACAGGTAATGACATCTACTTTAGAACAGACAACGACACTGGTTGTGGTTCTATGGATGGTAACGGTGGTACTTGGACATTCTACTCTGGTAGTGACCAAACACAGTCATCTTACAGAATGGAGATCCGAGGACAGAACGGTCTAAATATCGATAGTGATTCCACTGGACTATCGAGTGGACAGCGAGATGTTGTTCTTCGTGCTAACGGAGATAAGCAATGGATCGATACTTACGGTATTATTAAGAGAAACCGTAACAACATTGGTGAGAGTATAAGTATCAATAATGGCGATAATTGCCAATCCATTGGTCCTATTACTATAAATAACGGTGTAACAATCACCATAAATAACGGTGGATACTGGAGTATCAATTAAGAGAAACTAATTATGGCTGGCATTTTAAGGGTTGATCAAATCCAAAGTACGGGTGGAAGTAACGTAATTGACGTTTCTTCTGGATCCTTTAAGTTATGGAACGGAAGTTCATACGAGACTTTCACTATTGAAGGTGCTTTGATTAGCATCAATACTTATACTTCACAGAATGGTACATGGAACAGTAAGTCTACCTCTGGTGGATCTGGTACATGGTCTAAACCAGGTGGCTGCAGTAATGTACTTGTGTATGTTACAGGTGGTGGCGGTGGAGTTCGTTGTAATGACAACCAGTATCGTGGTGCTGGCGGTGGCGGTGGTGCTACTGCAATCAAATATATTGATGTTTCTAACGTTGGTTCGGTATCTTATACCTACGGTGGTGGCGGTGGATACGCCCGTAACGGAGGTAGAGGAGGTACAGGTGGTACTTCATCCTTTGGTTCATACTGCTCTGCTACTGGTGGACAGGGTGGACAATCAGATAACCCTCATCAGGGTGGCCCTGGTGGAAATGCTTCAGGTGGTGATATAAACATACCTGGAGGTGGCGGTGAGATGTGCCACGGAAGTAACAGAGAAGGTGGAGGTGGATCATCGTTCTGGCATAAGTCAGGTTCTTCACACCATTACTATAACAACCAAGAAGAGATTACTCATGGTCAGTGGGGATCTGGTGGAGGTTATGGTTACTATTCACAAAACAGTTTTGCACACAACAATGGTAACGGTGGTGCAGGTTGTGTTATCGTATTTAACTACACATAATTATGAGCTACGCATTAATTAACAGATCAAATAATAACTGTGTTCAGTTCGTTGCAACTGAAGAAGAGTGTTTTGAGACCCATGAAGATTTTAAATGGGTAGATATCCCAGATGACTGGGTACAGGAAGAAGGTACTAACCCACCTGACTTCACTTGGAACCCTGACATTCAGGAAGTACAACGTGTTGTATATGAGCCTGAGCCTTGGGATATAGCCAGGTCAAATGCTTATAACGACTTATCTCCTGGGGGAGAATTGGCATTACTTTGGGATGATATAGAAGCTGGTGTATTTGGTGACATTAAAGGTAAGAGTAAGTTTTACACAGCGATTAAGAATATAAAGGACGCAAATCCAAAGCCCACTGTAGAGTAAATCATGACCCAAGTTAACGCTGGAACCGCACAAGTAAATACTTTAACCTCTTCGGGTAGCACAGTTGCTATTCCGAAGAATGTTAATGTTACAGGTAACATCGATTTCTCTGGGGATTTATATCAGAATGGTGTACTGTATAAGACATTACCACCACAGACTCCTAAGACTGCTGGTGCTATTTTAATGTCAAATGGTACTGAAGCTTTCTGGGGAACTTCTATTGGTGAGGAAGGAACTGTTGGTGGTAGTAATAACTTCGGTTATTACAACTCATACCCTACTACAACTACGGGTGCTGGTGGACAGAACCCAAAGATTGATTCAGGAGACTATCTTCCATATTCAGGAAGTGGATCATGGTACAATAACGCTGGTGCAGAATATAATATAACAATAGGATCACAGTTTAGATACAGAAGTATATTCACACACTCGTTCTTAGTTGGTGGTTATAGAGGATCAAACCCATGGAGATCCGTTAACCAATGCTACAACGCAACAGATATTACAGTTTCTCGTGGAGACCAGTTAGACAGAGCAGCATCATATGTTGATGGTAACTTCGGAGACTTTAACGGATATGTTTATGGTACTGTAAACTCCTACGGTGGTAGTGGTTCTTCAGTATCTAGTGTCAACCTACACACAGGAACTAACAGAACATTCGGTCCTAACGGAACACCTGGCCACAGTGATGCATACAACACTACTCCAGATAGTATCGGTGCTTCCATGGATACTTGGGATGGTACAGACGACCCAGGTTGTGCTTCTGGACAGACAACACAGAGAGGATACACCGCAGGTGGTGGTCCTGGAAATATTCAAAGAATGAACTTCATCACTGAGATGTGTACTCGTCTTGGTAATGGTTTCGGTAATGGTGGTGCAACTGGATCCGAAGGAGAATATAGATGTCACTTATTTGGTGACACAGGTAATGCAAGATATGTAGAATTTAGTAATGAGTCTGTTAACTCATACTCCTTAAGTGGATGGGGTGGTAATGGATGGAAGAAGAACCTTTCAACTAAGTGGGGTTTCTGCTATCATGGAAATGGTAACAATGTTACTCTACCATGGTTGAAGTTTAATGATACCAACAACACATCTATTGGTGGTCAGTTTAACCAATCAGACATCTCTTCTGGTGAGGAGAACATGGCTATGGGTCAGGACTGGGGTTATTGTTTTGGTAACTATGCATCTGGTGCAGGTAACTATCAGAACAATAGAACTTGGAAACGTTACCATGCCACAGACTCTGATCAAATATTAGGATTTAAGGCAGAACCAAAGGGTCACCAAGGGCAGTCCTCTGGATGTTGCCATACTGGTGCATTCGCAGTAACAGGAATGAGGTATCAGTAATGCCAGAAGGTAACACAGGTAGTGCAAGGAAGATGATCTTTCAATCTGATCTTGCATCTAAACAAAAGCAAGACCAGAATGCAGTTGCTATCACCAACTTACAAGCGGAGATAGAAGCTTTGAAAACAAGAGTTAAGACATTAGAAGATGCCTGATAACAAGCTCTACATAGAAGAAAAAGAATTTGAGGTAGAATGGAAGAAGAGAATTCCCTCACACCTCATAGAGGATGAAGAATTTCTGCGTCCAAAATATGAACCTCAACACCCTCTAGAATTAGAGACTAAGAAGTTCACTAAGGATAAGGAACTCATCAAAGAAGGTTTCATCTATATGATGATCCATGAAGATACTTTGAGAGCTGCAGACATTAAACCACATGAGACAACATACTTCACGTTGTTTAATTTTTATAATGTCTCAACTATCAAGATGAATAAACTTGTGTTCGAGACTGTTAAGTCTACGTTCAAAAGATACGTTGAACTTGATGAAAAGGAATTTACTACTGGAGTAAAGTTCCAAGGTGAGATAAGATCACACTTCAAAGATTATGAAGCTGTGATGCAGGAAGATGGTTCATTGGATTATGAGAAGGTTAAAAAGAAAACTTCTCCTAAGCACATTGACCTAGCAGTTTCTTTCATGAAGAAACAAGCAATCTTAGTTATTGAACATGAGTTCGATCTAAGATTTAAAAACTTTAAAAATTGTTGTGATATAGAATCTGAGAGTTGGGTATACCAACTTGAAGAGGCTAGAAAATATAAGGAAAACGAGGAAGCTAAAACTCCTTTCCTAGATATATTATGCATGACAAGAGGTATGCAGAAGTCGGAACTCGTGAAAAGGGTTCTCCGACACCATGATAAATACCTTATAGATTATGCCTCATTACTTGGCAAATATCATGCCATCCGTTCTCAGTTTAAGAACTGCGATAATATGTGGGATATGAACATCTTGTACGAAGACTACTTGCATGTTGGTATGCCTATTAAGCAGGGACAGAAATTAGGACGTGTGGATGAAGACCAAAAGCGACTTGACGGAGATTTAGCATATGGCACTTTCGGATTCTGATGCACTCTGTAGGCAGACCCTAGACGGAAATAAAAAGACTTGGGTTGATGCTGCTTACAAATTAGAGGGCGGTCAATCGAAATACCAGAACACAAATTTTGTAGTAGGTTCACAGATAACACCATATAAGAAAGTGCAGCAAGCACTTCTCGAACTTCAGACGAGGGATAATACTCGTGTGGAAGTAGAGTATAGTCTCAAGAAGAATGAGATTAATAGAAGGATGTTAGTAAGGGATCTTGAAGCAGAAAAGGATGAGATTGGAAAAGAGTTAATACAACTTGAAATAGATAAGTCAGATTATGATAGATCTCTATTTTTAGAGAAACTTAGGCATGTTCATCGAGAGATGGATACATTTATTAGTGAGCTTGAAGATACGGTTGATACAGATAAGGGTATTGAATACTACCTAGATACTAATGAAGAAGAGGATAGAAAGTATTGGCAAAGTAGAATGGCAAAACAGGCGGCTTGTGATTTAATATCATTTGGCCGTCTTGGTGCAGGTAATATGGATTCAATTATGAACCTACCTGAACAAGATCAAATCAACATACTATCTGGTGCTGTTCACCATGCTGCTCTAATTGGAGGAGGGGTAGAACACATGCAGAACCAAATGACTGGCCAAGTCCAAGCTCTTCTTAATGGTGAGAAGTTCTCACCACCCCAAATTAATGGATCAGAAATAACTGATCGCTTAGTACCCGAAGTACCAAAACTTCCTGATGTGAAACATGAAATCCCAAAAGAGAAAATCCGTCTTCAGTCTTCCAATTAATCCTAAGATTGATTCCAAGTATGCAGAGACAGTATTTGTTCCTTGGTTGAAACGATACAAAGATTATATTTACGACTTATACTTCACTTGTAGAATGCCTCCCTTTGAACAGGATTCAATGGGGGATGTTTTTCAAGGAGATGTAAGGCAACTATTTTATAATGCCCAAGCAATATCAGAAGATGCTGGTGGCATACCATTATCTGCTACGTTTAATAACATATACATTAGACCAGATATGGAACATCTGGATTTGTTTGTAAAGAACTTTCACCAGTTATATGCACAGGGTATTAAGATAGCAACCATACCACACACTAGTTGGGTGAGTACTGGTATCCTACAGAAAGAGTTTCCAGAGTTAAAGATTAAGAATACTATACTTAGGAACGTCTCTAAACCAAATGAGGTTGTGGCTCTTGCTAAGGCAGGTTTCCATTACATCAATCTTGATAGAGATGTGATGAGAGATCATGAACAACTAAAGAAGATAAAGAAAGCGAAAGATCATTGTGCAGATATTGGCAAACCAGTAGAGTTATCCTTACTAGCAAATGAAGGTTGTTGGGGTGGTTGCTCTATGATGGATGAGCATTACCACTTTAACAATACAAGGACTGAGAGTATACCTCAGTACTTTAATGATCCTATCAGTACACACTCTTGTTCACTATGGGATATAGAAGATAACTCCCATGCATTAAAAGCAGCTAACCTACCTCCTTGGAAAGAGGACTGGGAAGAGTTTCTTGATCTTGGTGTGGATGTATTTAAGATGCATGGTAGAGAGAACTCCATGAAGTTAATGGAATCTATGGCAGTCATTGAAGCATGGGCTAGTGATTCTCCTATGGTTACTTCCGACTTCCAAGAGTATATGGAAGATCTTAAGATACCTGATAGTCCTATTACTCTATGGAGAGATAAGATAAAGACATGTAATTTTGATTGTTGGGATTGTAACTACTGTGAGAATGTAGTGAATGCACATCTCAAGAAACAAGATAGACCAGTTGATATGGATCCATATGTCAAGAGAGTATTGGAGGCAATAGATGCTGGTAATACAAACACCTCTAACTTCAACCCAGAAAGATATTCAATACAAGGATTATCCTCTGATAGAGTAAGGCACTTCCTTAATAGTCTATGCTCTCATGAGGATGCAGTTTATCTTGAGATTGGTACATTCACTGGTAGTACATTCTTTGCTGCTACTATGGGTAACAAATCCAGGTGCATTGGTGTAGATGACTTCTCAGAACCTACTGTTCGACCAATGGTTGATCGTGGTATGTGGACTGAGTTAGGTAATCCCTATGACACCCTTGTAAAGAACTGGCAGAAGTATGAGAATGGTAATGCTACATTCATTAAGAGTAGTGTTAAGGAACTAACTGAAGAAGACTTCAATGGTTCTAAACCCAACATCTTGTTTTATGATGCGAATCATGATATGATGGAACAGATGAATAACCTTAATGACCTTCTACCTTTCTTAGCTGATAAGTTTATTATCATAGTTGATGATGCTAACTTTGATGGTGTAGTAGATGGTACAGTACAATGGGCATCTGAGAACCATTTACAATGTTACCTCGAAAGAAGGATACTAAGTAGTGTTGTAGAGAGTCCAATCCACTGGTGGAATGGAGTTCATGTTATGGTATTGGAAAAGGACAATTCCGTAGCCAATTACATTAGCGGTAATTAATTATGTGGTATGTTATCTTCTGGACAGTTTTAACTGTTGTTATTATGAGACAGGTAGGAGTATTTAAAAAATGATATTAAAACAAGAAGTGATCGACAAGATCCAATTAGCAATGCTGCATACCAAGAAGAATGGTGAGATGAATTGGAAAGATGGTGATGAGATAGATGTATGTCTTGCTGGTACCTTTGCTGGCGATAAGTTTATTACTATCATTAATAGGACACGTAGCAATACTACAAAACAATGAAGATAATTGATCCTCAGCTATTAAGAACTCACCACCCAAAGGATTGGGAAGTAGAGCAGCTCCATATTGGTAAATCCAAGAATAGAATAATTAAGATTAGGAACTTCTTTCAGGAACCTGAACAGGTACGTGCTTATGCTCAGGCAACTGATTATGTATGTACAGTCAATGGTGAGTTTTCAAACCTACCTGGATATGTTGCTAAGTTAGGTCATATGGCAAACCAGTTCTATCCTAACTTTAAGTTTGCTTTGTCAACTTACCTTGAAGCTGACAAGAAGGTGATGACACACCCAGAGTTCTCCCACTTCACATTTCAAATGTATGAGGTGCAAGAGAAGTGTAGGATGTGTAGTCTATCACCACATACTGATGATACACATTATGCTTCAGTACTATCTTTGAATTACGACGAGGAACTCGAAGAGTCTCAATCTGGTACAGCATTCTTTAGGAATACAGAGTTCCAAGAAGAGTATGTATCATCCGACAAGAACTACAGAACTGCTAGGCTTGTCAATAAGGTTAATGCTTATGTCAACTTTGACCCCTCACAATTCAGGTCAAAGGAGTGGGAGAGATACCATGTGGAACCACATGAGTTCAACACTCTTCTAATATATGAAGGTAAACTATGGCATTCGCCATACTTCAGACAGGGTGGATGGGATACAAACCGTCTAACCTTCAATGCATTTCTCCAATAAATAGTACACTTATCATTCTAAAACATGGACGCTGAAACAATGGTGAAGGATTTCACCGATCAATTAAAAGACCAGAAAGCAACAATCGTTGAAATGGAAAAGCAACTTGCTACTCGTAAAGAGCAGGTGCTGAGATTGGAAGGTGCAGTAGAAGCACTTAACATGACACTCAAGAAACCTGAAGAAGAAGATGCCCCTACAGAATAAAGCTTCATCGATAGGAACCTCAAGTGAACTCCGTAAGCAGGAGCACGTAGATTCTTTCCAGTATGACATACCCTTCAATGGAAAAGTAGAAACTATACCATATAAAGTTGGTGAGTTCTATGATACTAGACCGATAATAGCCATTGGGACTACACAGAATGTTTACGGGCATTCATATCATCTTATAGTGGAAAGGGATAAGACACATCTCAGAACTAAGTTTCAGTTTGACCACAAACATGATTTGAAGTTCTCTAAGCCTGTGGAAAGGATGGGAGGTAAGCAATCCGAAGCTGAAATTCAAAAACTTTTACTGAAGGCTGAATAGAAATTCACTTTCATATTTCAAATAACCCGAAAAAATTTTTCGGGTATTTTTTTGCGTATAGGATTTGGGCTAAATAGATCTGAAGGATTATAGTGCCAAATAGAATGAAGCGTGTAGTCGTAAGGGTCGCTGATAATTATAGTTTAGACCAAGCAGCTGCTGGTATCCTAAACGTATATGGTTATCTTACCTTTGTAGAATCCTACGAAAGTTTTTCAATCATATCTTTTGATTGTCCAGAGAAGTATGAAACTGGGATGATCGAGAGGTTGAGAGCTCTTTCTGTGGTCAAGAAAGTAACATGGGATGAGAAGAAGTTCTCATGTGATCCTGTAGATACAGGTGCTTTGCAAGTTTCCACTAGTGGATCAACTGCAACAAACACAACTGGTGAGACAAATGCTCAATCCAATACTAGAAATATAACAGGTAGTGGAACTGGTACCATATATGTAAAGGTACAGAACATCTCAGGTTCTAACTACTACACTTTCTCATCAAGTCAAGGCGGTACATACTCAAGATATAATAATCAATCTGGTTTCCTACAAGGAGCCACATATACATTTGATCAGTCTGATTCATCAAACACTGGTCATCCATTGAGATTTTCAATAACTCCAGACGGAACTCATACCACTGGTGGTGCAATAATGTCCACAGGTGTTACTGCAACTGGTACACCAGGTCAAGCTGGTGCAGAAGTAGAAATAGTTATTGGTACATCCACACCTGCTATCCTCTATTACTATTGTACTGCTCATTCTGGAATGGGTAGATTTAGAGCTATACCTGATGGGTTTGGTACAATTAACGTACATGATTACTGGCACTTAGATAGAATATCAAAACAAGACAGGCAATATTTAAACGGTCAATTTAGTTACAATCAGTCAGGTGATGGTGTTGACATCTATATTCTTGACACAGGTGTACGAGGAGCAAGTAGACCAACTGGTAACAACGCTGGTTTACACCCAGAACTATATGACCCAGACTTTGTATCTGATCTAAACGGTACTTCAGAGCAACAGAACTATAGGGTATATGAGGTCACTGGATATACATCACCTTATTCTACTAACGAAGATGATAATGGTCACGGTACTTACTGTGCAATTATGTCAGCTGGTAGAACAGCAGGTGTCTCTAAGAACGCAAAGATATATGCATTGAAGTGTTTTAACTCTGGTCTATCAGGATCTTATACTGATATACTAGGTGCATATCAGGCAGTCATCAATCACAATGATAGTGGACATGCCAACTATAAAGGTAATACTAGACCTGCTATTATTAACTCATCCTTTGGTCCTACCATACCAACTGAATCATATCCATACGTTGAACTCAATGATAGTGGAGATGACACTGGAACTGATGAGGAAATTCTAGATGATATAGAAGGTACTATTGCTAGTACTAACAACCTGATAGTAGTCAGGTCTGCAGGTAATGGTTTCAAGAATGCTAGTGATGCATTCGCTGGACCTATACAAGCGAAGTGTATTGCTGGTTCTAGAACTGCTGGTTATGCAGACAACTCTACAGGTGGTATAAACAATGTAGATACAAACCAGAATAAGATATGTGTTGGTGCATCTGAATATAATGACAGATGGGCAGACTTCTCTAACTATGGTGCAGGTGTAACTACAGTAGCACCAGGTGCTAGATTACTTACACCACAGTATGACTGGACTGCTAATACTCCATATACAAACACAGCAAACTACACAGTCATTGCAGGTACATCATTCTCTGGTCCTCTTGTAACTGGTATAGTTGCAGCATGGGCTGGTAAGAATGGATACACATTAAGTACAAACAATTTAACTGGTCTTGCTAAGACCTTTATTAGAACTGGTGGAGTCTCAGGAGATATCACAAGAGGTGCAACAGCAAACTATCCTGTTAACAGTATTGATGATAGAAGACTTATAGACAACCCATTTGAAACTTTAAATGGATCTTCATTCCTTGTAGTTAAATTTGACCCTGCTGATTCATCACACTTCCTAGGTAATGTTGGTAAGAAATGTCAGTTAAGAACTAGTGGATCAACTGGTTCTATGACAGTAGGTGGTATTGATATTGCTGCATTGTCTCAGAGTGGGTGGTTAACCATTCAGGCAGAGAGTGCTGTTAACAATACTATTACTGTACAGAACACATCTAATGCTACTGCTGGTACAACTGGTGGTGGTACTGGAAACTATCTTGCACTTGTAGACCCTGAAGGTAAAACACATGAAAGTATTGATGGTGTCGTTGCTAGATCAGTAACCTTAAGATCTCAAACAGATACACAGGAAGCTGCTGGTACTGGTACATATACTAATGTAATCTACTACCCATTAGATAGTGGTGTTGATTTCAAGTATGATGAAACTGGTCCTTCACTAACCACTAAGCGTGGTGTGTTCTTCCCATATATTGATACAAGTGTTACTTGGGCAACTGGTGCTGGTTCTGTAGGAACCTTTACAAATGGTCAGAGCATTAACATTGACCTTGGTTTAGCAGGATTAACATTTGCAAATGAACCAACCTTAGAAGCATATACTCTCAGTGGAGATAGTATAGCTGCATCTGGATTGGGATTAGATACATCTACAGGTGCTTTGAGTGGTACTGTAACAGCTGATTATCTAGATACAACATTCAATTTCACAGTAACTGAAAACACTACTGGTAATGCGAGATCATATTCATTCCTAACAACAGGTACTGGTGTACTTGTTAATATTACACAACAACCAACCGCACAATCTGTTGAAGCAGGTTCTGGCAACACTGCCACGTTTGGTCCTGTATCAGGTATTAGTTCTGATGGATCTACAATTATATTCCAATGGGAAGTATCAACTAATGGTGGAGCTGGTTGGTCTAACGTTTCTAACGGTGGTGGATACAGTGGTGCAACCACAAACACACTGACTGTAGATGATGACTATGCAAAGGATGATTATCAGTTCCGTTGTAAGATGGATACATCCACTGCGGTACAACCTTCTTATACTAATGCGGTTGCATTAACAGTATTCAGAACGATTACTATAAGTAATCAACCAACCAATCAACAACCCATGGCTCCTGCAACTGCCACATTTACAGTTGCTGGTAGTACTGCAGATTCTGCGACAGTCACATTCCAGTGGGAGAAATCTGAGAATGGCGACGGTACGAACTATACATCCGTAGGTGGTGCTACGTCAGCTTCCTATACCACAGCTGCTACAACCTATGATGCTGACTATGGAGATTACTACCGTTGCGTTTTATCTGCTGCTGGAGCGACTCCTGTCACCAGTAGCGTCGCTAGGAATCTAGTTCAAAGAAGTATTAATATAACTGCACAACCAACTAATACAACTGGTGCAGTTGGTGGAACAGAAAACTTTGGTGTTGCTGCCAATACATCAGATAACGATGCTGGAGATATTACATTCCAATGGCAGGTGTCTATCACAGGTGGTGCGTCATGGTCTAATGTTTCTACAGGTTCTGGTGGTACTACTGCAACATATACTACTGCTACATTAACTACAACAGAAGATGGTTACCAGTATCGTTGTTTACTCTCAGCACCTGGTGCAACACAAGTACCATCTAATGCTGCTACATTACAAATCGAAACTGTAACAGTTGTAGTATCAACTCAACCAACAGCCCAGACAGTTGATGAAACTCAGACAGCAACATTCACCTGCTTAGGTGGTGTTACTATGAACCCTGTGGGTGGTAATGCTGCATCATCATCATTCGAGGTAGATCAATTTGATACTCCTGCTGGTGGTGGCGGTGGAGGATTTGAAGGTCAATCACATCACGAACCTTCAGTAACATACCAGTGGGAGAAATCAGATGATGGTGGTTCCAACTGGGCAACAGTTGGTAGTGCTACGTCAGCCTCATATACAACTGCTGCAACAACATATGCTGTAGATCATGATGATCAATATCGTTGTGTTATATCTGCGGTAGGTGCTGCTGCTCCAGCCACAACAAATGCTGTTGCTTTAACAGTTCAAAGAACATATTCTATTACAGCACAACCATCTAACGTAACTGCTAATGAAGGTGGTACTGCAAACTTTGCAATAACCACATCCACAAGTAGTGGATCCGCAACCTATCAGTGGGAAAGATCTGACGATGGTGGTTCAAACTATGTGACTGTAGCAGGTGCAACTGCTGCATCATACACAACACCTTCATTGGTATATGCTAATGATGGTGATGATCGTTATCGTTGTGTAGCATCTCTTGTTGGTGCTGCTGCGAGCATCACTTCCAACTTTGCAGTATTAACTGTTCTACGTGTTATCACTATTGGCACACAACCTCAATCACAGGCTGTTATCGAAGGTGGCACTGCAACATTTAATATTGTTGCTTCTATTACCAGTGATGTAATTTCATATCAATGGCAGAAGTCTGTTGACGGTGGTTCTAATTGGTCTGCTATATCTGGTGCTAACGCAACAACATATACTACACCTGCAACAACATATCCAACAACTCCATCTGAACAGTTCCGTTGTGTACTTACCAACGCAGCTGCGACCTCAGTAACTTCTACTGCTGCAACATTAACAGTTAATGAATCTGAATTTGTATCAGCACCTTCATCTGTAACTCCATTTATTGATACTGATACTAGTAGAACTCTTTCTAGACAACCAGTTATTACTACATCAGCATTCGTTCAGGAGTATGCTGGATCAACCCACTTCTCTACATTCTGGAGAATAAGAAGAGTTAGTGATAACGTCACAGTATATGATACTGGGAACACATTCGTTAATGGTGATACTGGTAATCTAACTTCTATCACTGTACCAGCTGGAACTCTAGAGTTTGACATTACATATTCTGTACAGGTTAAGTTCAGAGATAACAATGGATTGGAGAGTTCATACACAGCATCAGTAAGTTTCACTACTCCGTTTGTTGATCAACCAGACATACAAACTATTACACCTGCATTTAACCCAACTATCAATGTTGATCCTATTGCGATGAAGACTGGATATCAGCATTCATCTAGTGATTGGCAGTTCTCACCTGCAAATACATTTGCAACTATTGTTCACCAATCTCTTGGTAACTCAACAAACTTGACATCATACACCCTCCCAGGTGCTGTTAACCTTAGTGCTAACACTACATATTATGTAAGAATTAGATTTAACGTTAATCCTACCTAACATGGCTAAAGCTTCAACAAGGCAAGGACTTATAGATTATGCACTAAGACAAAACGGTGCACCTGTCCTAGAAATAAACATCGAAGATGATCAGATAGATGATCTAGTAGATGATGCTATTCAATATTTCAATGAGAGAAATAGCGATGGTTATATTAGAACCCACGTAAAGATTAAGTGGAGTCAAGCCATGCGTGAGAACATGGTCACTGATACTACCACTACTATTGCATCTGGTACTTCTAATGCTCTTGCTGTTGATTACCTAGAGCAGAATAACTA
>Ga0066856_10000065_pt1 | contig 31825 bp, 20 predicted proteins | sample ETNtaG_5_FD_65605 | JGI IMG/M metagenome (GOLD analysis project Ga0066856, IMG submission 65605) | Marine microbial and viral communities from oxygen minimum zone, Eastern Pacific Ocean - ETNP201406SV205 | ecosystem: Environmental > Aquatic > Marine > Oceanic | place: Pacific Ocean: Eastern...
GCCGACGCATCTTCAGCTGCCGCAGCTTCTACGAATAAAGAAGAGGTTTTCGTAGAAGAAGAAGAAGAAGAAGAAGAAGAAAGCGCGTTTTCGCTACCGAAACCTGTGCGAGGAAGAGACAAAAGCGTAGTAAAAGGACAAAGTGTGAGAGACTCGTTGTTTGCTACACTAATCCAAAAATGATCAATCGAAGAAACAAATTTCCGAGACGAAACGCACGCGGCGACTCGCGATTGATGGGAAAAAAGAAAACGAGAAGGAACCGAGATGTCTAACGCGTACCTGAAGGGACAGAAATACCAGCAAATAAGCCGATGAGTAACCCCAACAGAAGGCATTTCGTAAACTTCATCGTTCACACCGTGCGTTTGCGTGCGTTGATACAAAACGGGCGTGCAGAAACTTGTTTCTTTTTAGTGAAGAAGATGAGAGAGACTTTTATTTCTTTTTTCAGCTATTTTTGGCGGGCGCGTGTGAAATGAGTGACAATCCAGCAGCCAATCAAATTTTTTTTATTCTCTCCCTCCCTCTCTCGTGCTCTTTTTTTGCGCGGGGGGCCTTTTTTTTTGTTTTTTTCCTTCTTCTACCTACGGCGTACGGCTAACACTAACAACTTCGGCGCTTCTTTCTCTCCTCCTCCTCCTCCTCCTCCTCCTCCTCACCCTTTTTATTTTCTTCTTCTTCTTCCAAGTTTCGCCATTTCACGAACACCTCATCCGTTCTAAACCTTTGCGTACATGTCGTCTGTTCTAGAGGAACACCCACACTTCCGTTTGCTAAATATTCAATCAAGCCAGTGTACGCAATCATGGCACCGTTGTCGATGCAATATCGTTCGTCCATGGCGTATAATTTTCCTCCGCGCTCTTTAGCCATGGTATCCATCATCTCCTGAAGACGAAGATTGCAACCGACGCCTCCTACAATGAGCACATCGTTTGCATCGCAATGTGCCATGGCTCTTTCCGTCACTTCAATCAACATCGCAAACACGGTTTCCTGAAACGACATCGCCAAGTCTGCTTTCGTGACTGTACCATTACTACTACTACTACTATTTTTATTACTTTTCATCGCGGCCACTTTTTCTTCCGCGTTGGTTAGAATTCCACCAACGTTTATATCCATACCTTTGCAATTGTATGGAAATTCCACGAACGTTTTGCCTTCTTTTGCAAGTTGTTCGATATTATATCCCGGCGCCGGGTCGTTTGAGAGCTCCAAACACCTCGCAAATCTGTCCAACGCGTTTCCTACCGCTATATCTATCGTTTCTCCAAAAATTCTATATCTATTATCGTTGTATGCGATGACTTGCGTGTTCCCACCGCTCGCGTATAACACGACTGGATTCTTAGCTTTGGTTACTAATCTTCCCATCTCGATGTGCGCTATGCAATGGTTCACCGTTTGGATTGGTTTGTTCCAAATTTGGCCGAGCGTTCGAACAACTAACGCGACGACGATTAAGCACGCCCCCATCCCGGGACCTTTGGTGAAACAAATCACATCAATCTCCTCGCCTAAATCTTTCAAAGAAAATGAACCAGAGGTTGTTGTTTTAAACGCTTCTCGTAAGGCGTCTTCAGTCAAATCTAAAAGCACTTTTTTATGGTGGTTGGCAGTTTCTCGAGGGAGGAAACCACTTCCGGTTGGTGCGCAGTACGTCCGCCGTTTGTTGCTCAAAATCGTTCCATCGCTGCTTACGATACCGACGCCTATTTTATTCGCCGACCCTTCGAAGCCGATGGCTAACGTTCTCTTCTTCTGTTTGGGTGGTTTTGGTGCAGCAGTCGTCGCGGACATCTTTCTTCGATTTCTTTTTTATGATGATGAAGAAAAGCAAGAAATGAGAAAGAAAAACAGAAGAAGACATTTCTTCCTTTCTAAAAAAAAATTCCTTCCTTTGTCAGACCACTTTACGCGCGCACGAAAAAACGAACGCTCAGATGTTACCGTCGTCGACATCGTCGTCACGACCATTGCCATCGTGTCCGGTACCGACCACGTCAACGTCAAAAAAAATACTCGAAAAGAAGAGGAGGAAGACGTACAAGAAGAGCAAAAACGTACCAAGAACATCATCATCACAACAAGAAGGCTATCTTCCCGGAACCATGCTGTCCGCTGAACAAATATTGGAAGTTCTCATAGACAGACGAGCGTTTAAACCGACGAGCGAAGAATGTCCGTTCTGCGTGAACGCAGTTGTCAAAGAAAACGGAAGCAAGTGTATAGGCGTATGTAGGAATCCGCAAAACGTACCCGGTCCGCTGTTTTTTCCCCATCAAATGCAAACGTGTAGAGATGCAGTTGAAATACAACTGGAAGCGATGAAAGACAAGAACAATCCTAGAACCGATCACGGAGTGCAAGTAATGTGGGAGTACAGCGTAGAATCAGGAAACATGGACCGCTCGAGATACTTCGGTTTCTCATCAGATATGTATCACTTCGATCATTTTTTAGGCAAGTGTCTGGTGAACTTTGACGCCTTTGTTTTCAACGCCAAACACGAGATTGTCGACGAGATTTCGATGAAAGATGGGCGCACTTTGGTGAAAGCCATCGTAACTGATAAAGTTGGGAATGATAGTTTTTGGGGTTTTGTTATGGTAAAGCGCACCTTTTCCAAATACAAAGGATGTTGGCAAAGCTTGAGGATTTTACCATGTGATGAAAATTGGGATTCGAAGTATATAGACGCGAATACGGGTGACCCAAAGATGCCTGGGATTTAGATTTCTGTATATTATATTAGTAGTTTGTATATTTATAATGATGTACACAAAAACGACTAGTTCACGGCGGCTGTTTTGGCACCTCGAGTACTCTCCACTTTTATTTTTATATCGGTAGACGCGACGGAGGAAGCATTGTTGGTGGATGAATTTTTAATACTCTTTCCCGAGGTCCCACCAAGGATAATTTCCTTCAGTTCGTCACCGGTTAAGCTTTCGCGGTCCAAGAGCGACTTTGCAATGGCGTGTAGTTCCTTCTCATGCGTTCGTAAAAGCGTCTTGGCGCGCACGTACGCGCTTTCGAGCATTTCTTTCACCTCTTCCTCTATTTTCTGCCTTGTCTCTGAGGATAAGCCGCCTTGATTATACTCTTGACTCGCTAAACCGATAGTTTGAGAAAACCCGTACTTTGTGATCATCTCTCTCGCCAATCGCGTTGCTTGTTGCAAATCCGAAGAGGCACCAGTCGTAATTTCGTCTTTTCCAAAGATCAACTCCTCCGCGACTCGTCCGCCCATGGTGACGTCGAGCATAGCCAACAACTGTTTTCGAGTGAGATTCAACTCGTCTTTATCCGGAAGTTGCATCACCATACCTAAAGCATGACCTCTTGGAACGATGGTCGCTTTATGCACAGGTCTCGCACCTTGCGTTCGTAAGGCAACTAAAGCGTGGCCACCTTCGTGGTAGGCGGTGAGCTTTCTGTTTTCTTCCGTAATGACCGCGGATTTTCGCTCGGCACCCATGAGGATGCGATCCTTCGCGTGGTCAAGATGGTTATTTTTTACTTCCGTCTCGTCATCTAAAGCTGCCTTCAACGCAGCAATGTTCACAAGGTTTGCCAAATCGGCTCCAGAAAAGCCTGGCGTTCCTCTCGCTACGATTTCAAAGTCTACATCTTTAGCCAACTTTACATTCTTCGAGTGCACTTGTAAAATTTGTTTGCGACCTTCGACATCTGGATTTGGCACCGCGACGGTTCTATCGAAGCGCCCAGGTCGAACAAGCGCTTTGTCCAAAGCCTCGGGCGTATTTGTCGCAGCCAGCACGACTATTCCTTGAACATCAGAAGAATTAAATCCATCCATTTCTGTTAAGAGTTGATTCAAAGTCATGCGAGTGTTTTGTGCATCTTTTGGTGAACGTTGTGAACCGACCGCATCGATTTCGTCGATAAAAACTATGCACGGTGCTTGTTTCTTCGCCGCTTTGAATAACTCTCGCACGCGTCGAGCGCCGACACCAACAAACATCTCCTCAAACTCGGAACCAGAAACATAAAAAAATGGCACATTCGCTTCACCTGCAACGGCCTTAGCGAGCAAAGTCTTTCCTGTTCCCGGAGGTCCGACCAAGAGCAAACCTTTTGGAAGTTTTCCTCCCAAGCGTGTAAATTTCTTCGGATCTCTCAAATAGTGTACAATTTCTTTCAGTTCATTCTTTGCCTCATCGACGCCTTTTACGTCTGAAAACGTCGTCTTTTTTCTCCTTCGTATTTTGCCACCCTTACCGTCGCTTTCTTCAATGAATTCGTCCTGATTTTGAGGCTTTGGTTGATCTGAATTTCCTAGAAGCGATCTTCCGACTGGTCCTCCTTTATCTTCGATAAGTGCTCCTACTCCCGACAAGACGACAAAAGCTAACCCTAACGTACGAATCGTTCGCCAAACTTGCGCTGGAAACGTCGGTTCTAAGTGTTGAACGAATACCGGGGACTTTGACGTCCCTAAGGCTTCACCACCGGAGGTTGAAGAAGAAGAGGATCCGCGCAACGCACTTGTTGCAGCGGCGCCAGAAGCGGCAACTGAGGAAGTATTTCCTCCCCCGGCACTATTTGCCGCCGCCGTCGCATCATTGATAGCTTTTGTAAATCCCTGTAAGGTTGGAAACTGCCATCTTCCACCTCCACCACCATTGTAGTTGTTCTTTGCCATCATCGCGTTGTTTGCAGCTACTGCGCCGGCGTTGGCAGCAAAGCCACCTCCTCCTCCTCCAAAAGCAGACGCCGCCGATTGTTGTTGTATCATTCGTCCTCGCTGTAAAGTTTCCAACATGGCAGACTCGTTCAATCGATTTGTTGCTACTAAAGCTTTGAGATATTCGCTCAGGTTCTTCTCATTATGTTGGTTAACTCGGTTCGTTTCGAACAACTCAATCACTTTGTTGCTTTTGTTCTGCTTGTTCAACAATTTGAGTTGCTGAAATTCGAGTGAGGAGGCGGAGGAAGAGGAGGAAGACATTGATGACGATGATGAACCAAAGAATCGTTTCATGAAGTTCCTGTTGTTCGAGACGATGGTCTTGTTTATCGCGAAGTTGTCTTTACCAAGCCCATTAACTTTCGCGGCGTTGCCTTTGGAAAGATTCGTCATCCTCGAACTCGTCGTCGTCGTCGTCGTCGTCGTCGTCATCGATGAGGACAATTGTCGTTGTCGCACACAAAAAGCGAGCGCGTCTCGTGCGAGTTTTGTCAACTCATTCTTTCTCGAGAAGGACATGTCGCGCGTTCTTCTTCTTTTCGCGTGAATCGAGAGACGCTCCTGAACAAATACTGTTTTAGAGAGAGAGAGAGAGAGAGAAGTCGCGAAAGAATTATTACGAACGAAGAACCTCGAAAACGAAATGTTGTACCTATACTTCTGATAAAAATGATAAAAATGATAAAAAATGAAAAATGATGTCCATGTCTTGATTCTGACAGATCAGACGGGAAAGTCGCTGTTGCAAAAATAGGTTTTCCAATCGAGGACCGAAAACAAAAAATACTTTGGAAAGTTCTACAAAACACCGCAACAGCGCAATCACTATGATCCCGTCGGCAACGCTTTCAGCTCTTTCCTCTCGCGTTCCTCTCACAAATTCTTCGTTCTCTTCGAGCAAACGAAAGAAAGGAATGGGAACAATAGAGAGGAAGACCAAGACAAATCAATCCCTAACGACTTTCGTATCTTTTCGTAACGACGACGATGCCGTTGTTGAAAGCGATAACAGGGGAGACAGTGAATCCACGCGACGTCGCACGGTTTTAGCGACATCTACTGCAATGTTTGCACTTTTTAACGCGCAACCTGCAACGGCAAAGTTGAAAGGCAGGACTGGAGGTATTCCGATAGAAAATTTCAGGGATTTGCCTGGTGCACCCGGAATAAAATATTGCGACATTAAAGGCGGAGGTGGCGATAACGCTGTGCCTTTTCCGAAAGGCACGAGAGTTGCTGTACATTACGACCTGAAATTTCGATCATTGACGATTGCATCTTCGAGAGTTGGTGCAGGAGTCACGGGGGGGGATCCCTATGGTTTCAATGTAGGAGCACCATCGGCTTCGCCAGGGGGGCCTTTTATACCAGCTTTCAATTATGGAATCCAAGGAATGGGAGTTGGAACCGTGCGCAGAATGCTCGTGCCTGCCGAGTATGCGTATGGTAATAATCAAGTGCAAGAGATCCCGCCGAATTCTGAAGTGACATTAGATTTGGAACTTCTGAGCATCGCGAAAACGGGTTTGAGCAAGTAAATATTTTCGTGCCTGGAGGTACGATTTGAGCGTAACGAATTTTTTCTCCATGTGGTATATATCACAAGGAAAATTACAGAGTTATACATGTGTGTTAATATATATACCTAATACAGACAACTTCAAGACAATTCTTCATAATATTAACAGCAAAATGCTAATTTTTATCTAGAGAGAATATCTTGAACGAGGTCGTCGCCAAGTTTTTTATCTCTTTGGAAATTACGCATGTGTAAAATTGACACGCACCCCTCCTTCGCGACGTTGTTTCCTTCGTACTTCTTTGGCTCGCGCATCTCCAAACCAAAATTCTTCTTCTGTCCACTTTCACCTCCAATCATCTCCAAGGTTTCTGTCAGTGCCGCTAAGGAATTCATTTTCATGTAAGGACATGAAGCGCATCCGCCATCGATGCCGCAGCCTTCACCAGAAGCTGGTCCCGGGATGATGGATAAACTAGACATAGCCTCGCTCACTATTTTCCCCGAAGAGCTGCTATTGACTTGAGTGATGGAATCTACGGAAACTGGGAAGACAATTTCGCACTCGACGCTCGAATCGTTCTTCTCGAGCTCATCCGTGACGGCTCGCACAATTGATGTGACCATGCCAGTCTCAGTACCGAGCACAAATTTCATGCGTTCGGGCACGTACACTTCTCCATCTTCTTCCAGCGCGCTAGTGCTAATGTTGTTATCGTTACTCGAATAGGAGGAGGAAGAAGACGAAGAAGAAAAGAGTTCTTTGCTCTTACGCTCCTTTTCAATACCGCCTCGAATTTTGGCTAAAATGAAATCTAAAATATTTTGCGTTGAGCCAACGACGCCCATATTTCGTTCGCGAGCTTCCATTGCTAAGGTGAACATTTCTCCAGGAACTTCAAAATGTGCGGCTTGATAGGCATCGGAATAACAGTCTCTCACGACTCGACACACTTCGCCACCAAACAAGTGGTGCACGACGCACGCTCCGTCGCGAAAGTATTCCATGTTATCCAATACTTTTTTCACCGACTTTTGGTCGTGTCCGGGATGTAACTGTTTGATTTCTTCATTCGACCACGTCGTTGATGCGCGCGTCAAAAGTTGGACCAAGTTGCCGCCCATGTACGTATCTGGGCCATAAAATATCTTCACGTCCGGAATTTGAGCAGCAGCTTGTAAAACCGTGTTGACGACGTTTGAAGATGTGCACGCAATAGTTGGAACTTTCGCGATCGCGCTAGCCTTCGTGTCTAACCCCGTATTTATGTAGATGACATGCAGAGAATTTTTCGCCTCACCAGCTTCTTTCAAATATTTTTCGTACGTTTCTGTTTGCGCAGCTTCGGCTAAGGAGCACCCTATGGCATCCGAGGACATGCGGTAAACGTTTGCTTCGGGAAACCCGGCGTCATCGATAATAGCTCGCACGTTTTCTGACATGAAATCTACACCTAAAACGCAGACGTTTTCGCACTTTTCGTCCCTCACCATTCGCACTGCCGCGTCCGCCATGACTAAAGAATCGGAGATGAAAATCCTCGACGCGCATTCTGGATGTTTTGCTTTACACCGCATCAATACTCCTTGAACTTCTGGGTCCATATAAAAATGCGCCACAATTCCACACTTTTTCTCGATCAATAACTTTGCCAACTTATCCACCTGTTGATCGTCCGGTGTCAAATATTTCGCCTGCGCTTCTGCAAATGACCCTTTCGGTTTGCACCCTGACTTTGTGACGATTAAGGAAGGGAAAGGATCGCTTTGGAAATCGTTCAGTAAACTCTTCGCCTGTCTTTTAATTGTTTCTAGCGCGTTTTTAAACCCGTTCTGTCGAGAATCGATCGCGCTCGTTTTCACCACACTTTCCGAAATGCCTCGCAGAGTCGCAGTCACGAATGCATCCACATCGATTTCTTCGATTTGTTTCAGGGTGTACCCTTGAACCATTTTCGTCAAGACGCCGAGGAATCCTCTCGTTATGGCTGAATCAGAGTACGATTGTAAATGCGCCGTGGCCGTCGCGGTAGCAGAAGAGGAATCAGAAGAAGTGTTTTCATCTCCTTTTTCATTACGAAGAAGGCCTACTTTCACCCACGTTTGGGAAGCCGTGCATCCCATCACTCGAGTGTTTTGGTTTCTCTCCGCGAGTGGTAACTCTATGATATCCACCTGCGACTGCAACAACTTCTTCGTGGCTTCTTTCTTCTCCTCTTTGGTCGTGCTCATCGATTCAGAAGAGCTCGAAGAAGAAGAGGATGAAATAGGAGAAAATCTTCTCAGCTTTCCCGAAGAAGACTTCGTCGATGATTTCTTCGACGGTGACGATGTTAAAAGCGTCGCCTTCTTCTTCTCTCTACTCCTCGACAATATCGACGCACCGCGCGTGCTCGCGCTATTCGAACGACAACACGCCGAGGAGGTCATTTCTTTATCTGTATTTATTTATTTATTTATGTGTGGGTGTGGGTGTGGGTGCGTGCGTGCGTGCGTGTGGGTGCTCTCTCGTCTCTCTTGTGTACTCGCGCGTGTTTTTCGGCCCAAAAGCCATAAATGTCGAGTGCGTTTGAGGTCTTTTCTCTTTTTTTTGGTTGTGGAAGAGAATTAAAAAGGTTCGACGGAGAGATAATGATTGATTTTTTGCTGTTTTGCAAATATTTTTGCACCATCGAGTACGCTTGAGGCAACGAGAATCAAAATATCAACCACGAGTTTATCCACTCGTTTCTTTGAGAAGAAGCAATTGGACCGGGCGACAGAGTTCTTGTACCACGCGCACGTGCGCACGTGAGACAAAAAAAGAGAAAGTAGCGATACGCGCCAGAGAGATTATAACGCGTCATGTTAGCATCGGCCGCGACGACGATGCTTACGAGCAGCACGAACATCGCTAATAATACGAGCAGAGCGATGTCTTCCTCTTCTACCTCTTCATCGTCATCATCTTTTCTTTGCAATTCTTCTTCTTCCTCCTCTTCCTCAGGAATTCGAGCGACGAGAAGAAGATACAATTGCAATAGCATCTCCACCATCTCTACCGCGAGGAGAAATAGAATTATTTTGGAAGCGTCATCAACAGAGGGAGGAGAAGAACAAAAAGAACAGGGAGCCGTAGCGACGAAATCTTCCTCCGGGGAGAAAGACCAGCTCTTACAAGGTGAAGCGTCCGAATCGACGGCATTACCGGAGAGTTTCTGCATCATCGAAGGTGCGAACACGATTTTGGATTTCTCTAAACTTCAAGTGGACGATATTCAACAAAACTTGGAAAGCCGACGACAAAAAGTGTTCTTGTTGATGGAGGAAATGCGACGACTGCGAGTGCAGTTGCGGGTTAAGTCAACAGGAAGCGCGTACGAAGAAGAAAATATGGTGCAAAAGTCAGAGTTTCAGTCAGTCGTGCCTGGATTTCCTGTGTTAACAGAGGATTCAATCTCAGATTACCGAATCTATTGGGGTGCGACGGTGCTCTTCTTCTTATTGTTTGGCGGTTTGTTTGCACCCATGGCAGAAGTGAAGCTTGGCGTCGGCGGTACGTCGTACGCAGACTTTATCGAATTTATCCATTTCCCGAAACAGTTGGCGGAAGTCGATCCGATCGTGGCCTCGTTTACGGGCGGTGCAGTTGGTGTCATTTCGGCTTTTTTCGCGATTGAAATTCGTAACGCTCAAGACCAAAAGAAAAAGGTGTGCATGTACTGCAAAGGGAGTGGATACTTGACTTGCGCCGAGTGCGCGACGCCAAACACATATAAACCAGGGAGATTAATCGATCCGAACACGGGATCCAAATGCGTGTGCAACGCCTGCTTGGGAACGACAAAAGTTATGTGCACGTCGTGTTTGTGTACTGGTATGGCTTTGGTAACAGAACACGACCCCCGCATAGATCCATTCGATTAAGTTGTGAGTCGCTTGCAGTGATGAAAATGAAAATAAAAGAGCAAATTTTATGCAATACTACAGAATCAATCTAATACTTTTGTTCTTATCTACATACCTACACATCTGTCTACACACAATATCTATTTACCGCGCAATCTCCGTCGTCGTTTTTCATCTAGTTGTTTTACCAGCTCTTCCGAAGACAATGGCGAGGAGGCCTTATCAATCACCACGCTGCTAGAACCTTTACCGGGTTCATCTTCCAAGGACGAGCTAAAAGATAAGTTTGGTCCAAACCTCGTCGTCTTCGTAATTGCCATTAACGATTTATCTTTTTCAACAACAGCTTTTGCAAAGATTTCGCAAAACTCTTTCGAATCTTCTCTGGTTTCGATTTTTGTTCGCATCACTAAAGCCGGTCTTCGATCTTTCGTTCTTCCAACTACCCTTGCTGGATTCCCCGCAACCATACCGTTTGCCGGGACAGGCTTTAACACTAACGATCCCGCGGCTATCATCGCGCCAGATCCAACCGTTATGTTCCCTAAAATCGTACTTCGTGCGCCAATTAAAACGTTGTCTTGGATTTTCGGATGCCTATCGCCAACTTCTTTCCCCGTACCGCCTAAGGTAACCCCATGAAGAATGGAAACGTCGTCACCTATAGTAGCCGTCTCGCCGACGACACAACCCGTCGCGTGATCCATCAAAATACCTCCGCCAAATTTTGCAGCCGGGTGCACGTCAACTCCCAACGCTTCCGAGATCCTCGATTGTAACATGCTCGCGTACGTCTTTTGTCCTTTTTTCCACAAATAATGTTGAATCCTGTGCGCTTGAATTGCATGAAATCCTTTGAATAACAGCAACGCTTGCACGTACGAATTACAGGCAGGGTCTCTCGAAAGTACCGCAACAAGATCTCTGCGTATATTATTCCTCAACTGTTCGCTATCTTTTGCCAGTAAAACTTCATTAAAAATCTCAATTAGTTGCGTCGATAACAACGTCTTTGTACACAATCGATTGGCCAGCGCAAAACTCAAACTTTTCTCCAAGCAATCGTGAGACAAAATAGAGGTGAAGTAGAAAGAACTCAGCATTGGTTCTTTCGCAGCCTCCACTTCCGCTTCTTTTCTGATTTCGTTCCAAAAATCTTCTCTGGACATCTTGTTCGATAAGTCTTCGCTGTTTGGCCGTTTTGGCGCGCGTATCGCAGACTTTGTTGTCGATGTTGAGTATGACAATGATGATGATGATGATGATGATGATGATGATGACGATACTCTAGATGCTTCTATTTGTGTTCGCTGTCTGTCGTTACCTTGACCTTCTCGCGCCGCAAGTTCTTCTTTTCTTTCTTGTTTTCTTGATACCGAGGCAGCTGCGGAAGAAAACAGTTTTTCTACTTTGTCTTCCTCGTCGTCGAGTTCAGCGCACAACTCTTCTCCCCACTCTTTATTGTCGTCGTCGTCCCAATCGCTAACGAGATATCTCGGGTGCGATTCTGCCCATAAGTTTGGCTCTGGCCATTCTTGTTGTTGTTTATAAGACGACTCGTTATCATCTTTCTTCGCGGCGGCGGCTAAGAGCGTTGTCTGTAATTCTTGTTGTCGGCGTCTTCTTCTCGTTGCATTGTTTCTCTTCGTCATTGTCGTCGTCGTCGTCTTCTCAAAAAATAGCGCTGTTATTCTTCTGTGTCGTCCAACGAAAGCGCGCGGAGACGACGAAGACGTGCAGCAATAGATTTTTGTCGTCGCCATCGATCTAGAGACGCGGGCGAGAATGTTCGTCTCTGACGAATCAATCAATCAAATCAATCTAGTCGTAGAGAGAGAGAATTATTTTTGTGTGTTTTTACCTCTCGTCAAGTACTAGTAGTACATGAGTGGGCCGTCATTTTCACTACTGTACCACGGAATCTCTCGTACCTTTTTTATCGCGCTTTCGTCATTCTCCATATCTACACGCAGACTCACACACGCGCACGCACGCACGCAAGAGAAAAACGTGGGAGTGTATCAACGAGCGCGCCGTTGGCATCATGTCATCTCTTCCCTTCCAAAGACTTCTTCGCAAGCACAGGGGCGGCGGCGGCACCTTCGCTCGTTTGCTCTCTTCTTCTTCCACTTCGTCGTCGAGTGTGAAAGAAAATTTTCTTGAAAATCTCGTTCGAGAGTCGAACGCTTCTTTTCCAAACTTGGAAGGAAAAGTCGTCTCTGGAATAGTGACAAAGATTGACTCCAAGAACGGATTCATCGACGTAGACGTTGGGTTCAAAATGCCATCGAGTTTTGTAAAAGAGGAGTTACCCGAGGATGTGAAAATAGGCGATCGTGTGCCTTTACGGGTGAAACGTTTACAGAACCCGTTTGGGGAGATGGACGTGGACTCGGCCTCAGTCGATCAGTTTAGAAAACACCAGTTAGCGTGGGATGCGATTGCGAGGAAAAGAGAGAAGAGAGAGTTAGTTAGTGGGAGAATCTTGAATGCAGTGAATGGCGGATTCGCGGTTGGTGTTTCCGGACACGTCGGTTTTTTACCGAAGAATTTGGCTAGAGATGAGAAAGGAAGACGGTTGGGTCAAGACCGCACGCCACCAATAGGAGAGGCCATGCAGTTTCGAGTATTGTCGATGAGTGAAGCGGGCGGGGCAAGAAATTTTGTAGTAAGTGGACCAGAAGTCGAGACGAAAAGACAGAGTAATTTTATAAATAATAATAGAGCGACATCTGCTTCTTCTGCCTTGATGACCAAGTCTGGCAAAGTTCGAACATGGGACGGTACGAAATGATGAACTCAAAATGTTTATATAAAGTGTTAGTATTACAGCTGTGTAGTAATTTTTAGCAATACAAATTGTAGATTATATAAGTACTGTACCGTAGTTTCTTTTCTAAACATCTTTCTTTAACAATTCATACGTTTCAGAGAGTCTTCTTTGCTTATTCAAAGGCATTGCCGAACGTCTTTTCTCAATTTGAGTGAAATCTAAATCCGCGTACACAATTCCCGGCTTTTCTTCTAATTCTTTGTCGTTTAATTTCTCTCCAAATGGACCGTAAACTGAACTATCGCCATGCGCTTGGTACGATGCGCCTTCTACTCTCGATGGCGAACATGTTGCAACAAACATCTGATTGTCCACTGCTCGACATCTTTGCAGTAACGTCCAATGTAGCGGACCGGTGACGGTATTGAAGGCGCCTGGATATATCATTCCCACACATCCTTCTAGAGCACACACGCGCGCGTACTCAGGAAACCTCAGATCAAAGCATATGCCAACACCAAACTTTCCAAAGTCTTTGGTATTCGCAATAGTCACAGCGTTGCCCGCTGTGAGTGTCTTTGATTCAAAAAAGGTGATTCCATCTGGTATATCTACGTCGAATAAATGCAGTTTATGATGTGTTGCTATGAGTGTACCATCGCTATCAAACACAAAGCACGTGTTGTATAGCTTGCCGTCCTTTCTCGTCGGTATTGATCCCCCAAACAATACAACTTTTTTCTCCTTGGCGATTTTTTGCATAGCTTCAAACGACGGCGATGGGGACGCCAACATCGAATCCCCTGCTCCTTTCTCGGCAACAGAACTACCTAGATCCACTTCTATTTCTTCCGCAAATGTGGCAAAAAATTCGTTTCCATACGGACAGTTCCACATTTCAGGTAAGACTACGATATCCACAACCTTCGCCTTCTTGGCCTCGTCTTCTTTTTCTTCTTCCAACTGTTTGTCTCCCAAAATCGCATCATCTACACGCGCGAGCATGTTTTCAATGTTTTCTTCCTTTGACGAAGTCGACGTCAATTGCACGAGCGCTATTCTCGCGTTCTTCTTTTTCGTGTTATCGATGTTAAGCATGTCATTCGAGGAGGAAGATGTAAAACGATTTTTAGACATCATATTGTTGTTGTTTGAAGACGAGGCTGAGACCGGGAAAACAAAAGTGTTGATTCTTCTTGTTCTTCTTCGGGAAGGGATATTATTCACAACCACGAGACTTTTCTTGTTGCTATTTGTATTAGCAGTATTAGGAAGTGGAGTAAAACGAGCAGTAGTAATACTGAAACAAGTGCGACGGAGCAGGGAGTTAGTCATTTATTTGAGGAGAGAAGGGAGAGTGTGAAAGAAAATGAATTAGAGCAGAATGTTTCGGATTAAAAACTTAAGTGCGTGCGTATCTACCAGTGAGCATCGAATGCATTGCTGAACCACTTACTCATTTACTTTCTGTCTAACATTCTCTCTCCTTTTTTCCCTCTACTAATCAACAAGAATGCAAACACTTTCTACCATTTCTTCTTTTACGCTCTCGCGTAGACCAAGAAGAGCGTGCTGGTGCAAAAGCGTTTAGATATTGTTCTCTTGCCGTCGTAAATTTTAGCCTTCTCTCTCACACTCACCCCTTCTTCACTTCTTGCATGTGCGAAAGTAAATTACGAGCCGTGCACCTTGATAAACTCCTTCTTCGAGATTTTCTCGTCGATCAAAAATTGAGCCACATTTTTGCGTTGGTCTCCTTGGAGTTGGATGATATCCCCGAGTTCCGAGTCTTCCACAATCGTTCCATTGCAGTTGAACTTCTTCTTGCACTCTTTCAGGATTATCTTCTTGTTGATTTTGGGATTAATCCCTTGTAACGTCGTTAAGGATTTTCTCCCATTTCTTTGTTGCGTGCGGATGTGAATGTATTTATCTTGAACCGAATCCGCGTTGATCTTCTCGGTTTTTTCCTTTTTCTTCTTCTTAACCTCTGAATCTTCTTGATCGGTTTGATTCAACAAGTCGGCTTGGTTTGCGAATGGGTCGATACCTGAATATTCATGCATATATATACGAGAGAGAGAGTTAGTAAACGAAGAGTCCTACATAAAGAAGAAAAAGAAGAAGGCGCCGAATGTCTGCGCTTCTTTCTATCCATCTCTCTTCCCTTTCTCTCGTGACAAACGAAGAGAAAGTGGAAGAAGCACCACACACACACACACAAAAGAATAAAACAAAAACCGAGAGAAAAATTTCATTCGCGTTTAAACGTACCGAAGGATGGCTCGAGCTCTTCCATAAAAAATGGAAAGGTGGCTTTTGAGAGAGTGCGTGCGGTGCGTGTGCGTGTGAATGAGTGTGCGTGCGTGCGCGTGCTGTTTTTCTGTGAACCCTTTCGCTTTTGTTCTCTTTTATCGAGAAAAGAAAGGAGAAAGGAGCGCGTGAAATTGTGAAGTGGGGAAGAAGAACACAGAAGAAAAAAGGACTTTGCAGAAGACGAAGACCTTTTCGTGCCTTTTGGTCCTTCTTTTTTCTCCTTCTTTTTTCCTTCCCTTTTTCTCTTTTCCCCCCAATCGGCTGCCAATGCCCAATGCCCAAACGCCAAACAAAAGACAAAAGACACAAAATTAAAAGGAGAAAAGAAAACTCAACTGCGAAAATTCGTAAAATAATTTCTTACGTAACGAGGATCGGGGACTGGATACATTTCGAGAATTCCCAGAGAGACGATACAACCATACGTAAGGACGTTAGAATCACACAATGGCCGCGGAAGACGCCTCATTAACAACGTCGTCTTGGCACGACCGACCGATAAACAAATCAAACCCGATCGTATTCTTCGATATCTCTATCGGAGGCACGGACGTTGGACGAATAAAAATGGAACTGTTCGCGGACGTCGTACCGAAAACGGCGGAGAATTTTCGTCAGTTTTGCACCGGGGAAACCATAGATGCGAGAACAAAGGAACCGTTGGGGTATAAGAACGTTCCGTTTCACAGAATAATCAAAGATTTTATGATACAAGGCGGTGACTTTGTGAAAGGAGATGGGACGGGTTGTAAGTCGATTTACGGCAGCAAGTTCAATGATGAAAACTTCATTGCCAAACATACTGGGCCGGGATTGTTATCTATGGCAAACGCCGGGAAGGATGGGAATGGGTGCCAATTCTTCATCACGTGCGCAAAGTGCGAGTGGTTAGATGATAAGCACGTCGTGTTCGGAAGAGTTATTGGTGATGGCATGTTAACTTTGCGTAAGATGGAAGCGGTTCCAGTCTCAGGTGCGGCAAACGTGCCGAAACTAACGGTTTTGATTTCACAGTGCGGAGAGATGTGAGGTGAGCCAATGTAGCACGTGTATATTAATAGAATACTTTACCAATTAAAAAGTATGTAAAGATGTAATAATAACAATAACAATAATAATAATAATAGAATTGATCGAAAGAAAAAGTGCTATACCACCATCCGTGTGTCTCGGTGGAGCAGGTACCTCGTATATTTATGCAGCCATGCTTTCGATTTTTTCATCGTGGGCATCGTCTGTAATAGCAGCAATAGCTTCAACCATAGATTGAGATGAGCTGTTTGAACTCCCAATTTTAACAGTTCGGACGTTTGAGTATCTCCTCCAAGAAAGTCCTTCGACTTTGTATTCAATGAGCGTCCCATTGCCGTCGTTTTCGTAGTCTTTTGGTCTCCAACCGTACTGAACCTTGAGGATCTTTGCACCTGCACCCACGTGCAAGAATAGACCACGGTCATTATATCCGCCTTCTTTCGACAAGCGTGCTGTTCGTACGTTGGAATCGCGAGAGAGGCTTTGAGATGTTCCGAGATGCTCGATTGCGTTCGCTCAGATTCTTCCTCAATTTTCTTGATGGCTTTTTGTTGTACTTCGCGGAACCCTCTCGTTCGAGTTACGGCGCAAACCGTTTCTACCATGGGGGCTCTTTCTGCGAAATGCAGCACAAAATCTCTGAGTTGCATACCAACGTCGCCACCATTTTCGAGCGAGTAGCGTTGATCGGCAAAAACATCCAAAAGTTGTATCGTTTGTGATGAGAACGGCTTGAGTCGAGCAGACTCTTTCGTCGCCCAACAGTTTCTTTCGGACACATCTTCCGTGCTTTTGACAAACTGAGTATACATCATTCCTTTCAGTGAGTCGTTGGTGTCCTCGAGATCTTCACCGGTCATCTCAAATATCGCGAAATTCATAGCTTGATTATTCAACACGCGGTCACGAATAGTATCTACAGACGTGCGCATCTCAGGACACGATATCCAAGCCTCGCGCTCGATCTCGACCAACTTATCGATGTTGGAGAGTGACAACGTGTTGACGATTTTAAATGCCTTCTTTTGGAAGGTTGCAATGAAGAGAACATTCGCATCAGAGAATGGTGGAACTGAAGATAATGACGCCTGCTGTGGTTGACCACAAAAATTGAATAAGGATACATCGTATGTGCCTCGCAAAGGATAAATTCCGAACGATGCAAGCTTGAGCAAGAGTAAGTGTGCGGAATTTTCGTGCTTTGCGATAGAATCGAAGAATATTCCACCAAGATTGCTGGTATCTTTTCCCCCTCGAGACGCAGACGCCAAAAACGTCGCAGTTGCGAGTGTCTTATCACCAGCGAAAGCGTCTTCTTCAGAATCCATCTCACGGCAGATCTCAGTCACGACAGCATCTAGCGAAAGCGAATTCATCGCACCACTTCCCAATAAAATAACTTTCTGTCTCTTTACCCGTGCAACTATCGAAGAGTCTTGATGATGTCTGTGATCGTCTCGAACGTTGCTAGGAAGCGAATATCGAGCTTTTGACCACTCATCCAAGGCTTGTGAAAACGTCACTCCATGTTCCGGGGAAACTCCGAAACATGGCGTGATAACACTTGTTCCCTGTAAAACAGTCTTCAAACACGTCTTGGTTCTCAAAGTCCCTTCGTTTCTTGCATCAAAAATAGACGAAGAGAATGCTTCGGATACGATATCGTGAACGAAAACATCTTCTTCGATTTTGCTTTTTATTTGTCCGTCGATACTCGCTGAGGCGAAAAGCGTATCGTACAACGATGTGACGAGAGAAGCATTCGCTTTATCCGAGGACAAAGGTTGAAAACGCACGTATTCTTCATTGTTTGTATAGTTGCTCTTTCCATAATCACATTTTCCCGAACGCGCGGTGACTCCCAAATTTGTCTCCGTAGGTGTCTCGAGGCAACACCCCAACGCTGCTCGCAGAGTGAAGGTTTTCATCGAAGAGCAAGCAATTTCGCCGTCGCTGTCTCCCACCGAAGTTTCTCCGCAAGAAACGACGGTTGCGTTCTCTGGAAGTATCGTTGGCACGCATTGAAGTGAAAAATAAACGTCCTTCTTGTTATTTGCATGATGGGCTTCTTGTGCATCCACTCGATTTACGACGACCCGATGGACTCCATCCAGAAGAAGTTGCGAAAAGAAAGATAATGCAGCATTCGCATCGTTGCTTGTAATAAAGAAAGCCTTGTTTGTGATGAAGAAACGATCGCAGTTGGCTATAATATTGACGATTGGATCATTGCTCGCATCGCTACCACCGCTATCATGAGAGGTGAATTTCACGCGAGCGACGGCCAGAACATCCTCCGAGACTGGTCCAAAAATCCGTTGAATGTGACTCACATCATCTTCCTCTTCTTTTTTAACGACGTAGAGATACAAGAAATTGTTCTCCTTTGACTTCCTCTTCCTCTTTTTCGCTTCACGAGATTTATCCCATTCTTCCTCTTCTTCTTTCTGGTCAACAACAAAATCGAGATCTTTTTCTTCTCTTCTTTTGGACAAGCTGCGAAGACGAGAAGGAGGAAAACCAGTCGCGCGTTCCAATACGCCCATAGCCGTGGCACAAGATCTCTCGCATTTCTGTTTTTCCTCCTCTGTCGTCGCTTCGCACACTTGGTACGAAATCTGGGCATCCACGACGTTGCTTTTCGAGACGACCACTCTTTTTTTTGATTGAAGCGTTTCCCTGAAAACAATTTTGCCTTTCTGACCTTGAATTCCCGCCAAAAACGGAAATTTTTCTTTTTCGTAATTTTTGTTGGTTTCGTCTTTCTCTTCTTCTTCTTCCCCTAATTCGGAAGAAGAAGAAGAAGAAGAAGAATCGTTGGATTTGCCACGTCTTTCGAGCGTCGAACGCGGCGAATTCACCAGAAGAGCTGAATCCGCTTTCATCTTTAGTTTTTCCATCCGTGATTGTTGTTCTTCTGCTTGGATCACCATTTTTTTCTCGTTGAATGTGTTAAAAGAAGAAGAATTGTCGATGCATCAATTCCCTTTTTCTTTTTAACCGCCTGAACTTTATTTATTTACCTAGCAACCGCGCGCGCGTTTTGTGACACAAAAATGTGAACAAATTTACTCTCGAACGCGTCGATTGAGAGTGCTCTTTCTGTTTCAACTTTATGCGATCGATTCGGAAGAGAAATAAAAATATCAAGAGCCCGCGCGCGCGTGTGGGGGTGAAAGAAAATGAAGGCACTTTTTACCTTTTGCAAAAATATCTATCGATCTCTTTTTTGAAGATTTTATTTTTGTACTGTCTGAGAAAAAAAGCGTTACGTTCGTTACTTTGGACAAAGTGGTTTTTTTCGTTTCTTCCATCTTCCTTTCAAAAATTCATTTTTCCAACAAGTTTTTCTCCTCGCTGTTTCAACAAATTCTTCGAAGAGTAAAAAAGAGAGGTCTACTCTTATTTCACACATACTTTTCCTTTCGAGAAGAGAGAGAGTGAGTGAGTGAGTGAGTGAGTGAGTGAGAGAGAGACTCGAGGAGAATGGTTGAGGCGAAAACGTACCGGCCGCATTTCAAAGCAAAGCTGGAGCTGGTGTCCAATTGCGCGTGGACGAGGACGACGACGACGTGCGATGATGATGAAAAGGCGTCGTCGTCGTCGATCGTGTTTTTAGACGCATTGGAAAAGGAGATCGCTAACGAAAAGAAAGGCGGAAGAGAAGGAGAAGAAGAAAACGAAGAGAATGACATAGATATCAACGAAGAATTTGTGGAGAGGGTGCTATACGCTCGATTATCGGTATCTCCTTCATCATCATTAGGCAGAAGAGGAGAACAAATAAATGAACGTCAACAGAATTTGTTCCAGTCAAAATTCAAGTATCTTTTAGAAACGTTTCACAGAGCGGACGGTGAGTTGAGAAAGTCCAGTCTCGCGCAGTTTGCAAACGAAAGCGAAATTAAAGAGAAGTTCGACCTGTTGATGAAAGAGGTGAAGAAATTGTGCATCTCTTATGGTGGATTGGTTTTGAATCCAGACGAGGAAATTCGAGGTACTAGAGAGGAGCCAGGGATGTTTCCAATATCAGAGTGGGAGGAACAATACGGCGTGAATGAGTTTTCGTTTCGATTATACACAGGCGAAATGAGCCAAACGTATTTGGACGCGTTTTGCAAAAAGTTTGGCGAGGAAGACCCCGATCTGCTGGATGCAATATTCTTGCATGAAAGACAATGGACGTTTACAAGAGAGAAGGCTTCACCGACTGAACCTTTTCTCTTGCAGGGAATGTCCATTCTCTCGGATTTCGATCCATTTCTGCGGGCGATGTTTATACTTGCGTCGAATCCGATTGCCGCGGCGAGATTGATAAAACATCCGCTTTGGATGCCCAAAAATCGGAACGCTCAAATCTTTCCTCCATTACCGATGCATGTCATGATGACACCAAACTTAAACACAAACGCGCGAACGCCCGATGGATATGTGTTAGGTAAGGACTTTGAGGAGTGTTCAGTGTTAGGGCCGCTGTTTGCGCTTTCAGCCATGTTCTCAGTTGTTCCAGTGATGAACATGCGTAGTGGAAGACGAGAACCAAACGTGTTTTCGACGCTGTTTCCAAGCGTTAATTTAGGATCGAGAGACTTGAGGAGCATGCGCGAAAGAGACAACGCACACGCGACGATTTGGATGCACATGGCCCGCGTTTATGAAGGTTTACATGCAATCTTGAAAACTTTGCTTAAACACGGTGGTTCAACTCGAGATGGCGTTTTAAATTGGATCTTCGTGAACTTGCGCGTGAACAAGAAAAGAAGTCAAGAGAGGCAACAATTGTCTTGGTTTGAGAATTGCTCAGATGGCTACTTTGTAAACTTTTGCGAGACAATGTTACGTTTGAGTCTGCCATTCACAGACGTTCTCAATGGAACTGGAAAGCATCTGCCGAAAATTAAAGCAGAATACACGCTATCAAAATCGTGTGGTATAACGGATTACAAAGATTGCACGAGACTGGGTATGACCGAGAGCGAAGCGGAACAATGCTACCACAGCGGAGAGTTTGAGTTGAAAGAAGGCAAAGATTCAAGCGCGTCGTCGTGGGGATTTGTCTGCGAATGCTTTTTCGCGACTCATCGCGCTATGCATCTTGGAATCATCGCGTGCATTAACGCTCAACAAGCGAGGGAACGACGACAGAGACAAGGCAGTTATACGGATAGAATAAACGAATTTCAGCAGGAGTTACAATCTTTACCTGCAAACGATCCGCACAGACGCGAGTTCGAAATTCAACTCGAACAACTTCGCCGGAAGAAAGATATCTACGATCAACAAACAATTCTTTGCCATGCAGTTTTGATGGATCCTAGAGTAGTATCAGATAGTTTTGCATTCTATCGTTTGACGTGCGTGTGGTTATTAAACGCCGCGAGAAGTGGTGATCAGACAACTCCAATGACAACGACGACGACGACGACGGAAATCCCGGACGAAGCCTCAAAAGCTTTCCGAGCAATACCGGAAGAAATTGTCGAAGATACTTTAGATTACTTGGAGTACGTCATGTGCGCTAGAACTTCTTCGCATTCATTGATTGAAAATGAAATCTTGACGGAAGTAGTGGACTTTCTCGTTCTCTTCTCTGGTGCATCTGAGCATATCAAAAATCCATATCTTCGATGTAAGTTTATCTCGGTAATACACTCGTTCTTACCAGACTATTCTGGGTCGGATAAATTAGGGCAAGTGATGTTCGAAACAAATGCAAGTGCGTTTCAGTTCCTCATCCCTAACTTACTCAAAATCTTCGCCGATGCCGAACAAGCTGTTGGCCCTTACGAAAAATTCAACGTCAGGAGAGAAATCGGCGACATCTGCGAGTATCTTTGGGCAATCCCAGAGTACCGAAACGGTTGGAAGACTTTTTCAGAAACCAAGTGGCGATTTTACGTGAGATTTGTCGACATGCTTATCAACGATGCTGTTCACTCTCTTGGCGAGGCAATGGAAAAGCTTCCGCAAATTAAAGAAAGGGAGGAGTTGATGGCAGATGAAGCACGATGGAATCAGTTGACGGATGAACAGCGCGAAGATCACAGGTCGCGCTACGAAAGCAGCGAACGAGACCTAAAACTGGATTTGTTTTTCTCGAAACAAAATATAGAAATGATGGCATATACGAGTAAAGAAATCGCCTCACCGTTCTTAAGGCCCGAGATTATCAAACGAGTCTCGGACATGTTGAACTACTTCCTTAGTCACCTCGCTGGCCCAGAGAGAAAAAAATTGAAAGTGAAAAACCCGGAGAAGTATGACTTTGATCCGAAAGAGTTACTGACGAAGATTGTCACTGTGTATCTCAACCTTTACAAAAACGAGAGCATCATCCATGAAGGCGTAGATAAGATGGAAACGGACTCTGAAAAGACGTTAGCCGAGGCCATTTCGGAAGACGGTCGAAGTTACAAAGACGAAGTGTTCACCATGGCCATCGATGTTCTGTCCAAATACTTTCTTCTTTCACCGACGGAAATTGAGAATTTTCGAAAGCTTCAAAAAGCTGCGAAAAAAGCTGCCGACGATGCGGTCGACCTCGAAGCCGATTTAGGCGAGATCCCTGACGAGTTTCAAGACCCTCTCATGTGTACTTTGATGACAGATCCTGTCATCGTACCCATCACGAAAAACGTTTGTGACCGGGCCACAATTGAGCGCCACCTGCTTTCCAACGAAACCTGTCCTTTCAGTCGTCAGCCATTGAAAGTAGAAGACTTGGAAAGCAACGTCGAGTTGAAGAGAAGAATCGAAGAATGGGTCATGGAGCAAAAGAAAAAGGCGAAGAAGTAATGTGTGGTAGTACGTGTACCAGGTAAACCTGGTAGCAAAAAAGGAATTTGATATAATTTTACATACAAACAAACAAATCTGTCATTGTTTTTATTAGATAAATATGTTCGCGTCTGTACAGTCGACAAACCCGACGGCGAGTGCGCTTGTGAGTAGCAACATCAGTAAGTTTAAGAAGAACAAGAGGACGAAGACAAGAGCACACAGAATCTCCTCGTTGTCTTCATGCGGTGTTGAAAACGAGATTGATGAAGATTGTTGCACAAACAGGGATTTTGATGCGTTCGAGCGCGTTCTTTCTTCGCTCCCCTCCTCTTCTGACCCCTCGTCATCGAACAGAGATCAGAATATTGATACCTGTGATAATAAACTGAACCTTATGAATTTCAAAGGAGCAGTTGCCGCACTGTGTGCTTCCATGTGTCTCTCGACGGAAGTTTTCCTTCTTTCCTCTTCTGTTATTTTCCCACCGGAAGCCAGTGCTTTACTTTCAAACCCAAACTCAGGTCTACCGCGAACACCAACTGCAGCATTAAGACGGGCAACGCCAAGAGTGAACATGGAAACGTCAGATATTCAGTACAATTTGGACGACGCGGCGTATCAGTTTCGCATCCCGCAACGGAAACCATGGAACTCGATGTTGAATGAAATCAAGAAAGCGAAAGAGACCGCCAAAGGGAAGAGAGTAGAGATTTTCCAACCAATCGTGAAGGAAAATCAAGCGAGCGCGGAAGTTGAGATTGAGAATTTACTCGTTGCCTTGGACAGATTAATCTTAGCGTGTGGAAACCAAGACGTGGAAAATTTCGATAAGTGGATCGCTAAAGCTATCGAAGCAAATGGGAATATCATGGTGAACCAAGTGAACGACTTACCATTTTTGTTACCGAAAAGATATCAAGAGTTGCCAAGAATGACTGGACGGGCGGAGTTAAAGTTCACGATTAAACACGATGACGAGAGTTCGTTTGGAAATTTGAACGGCAAGCCTTTGAAAACTGTGGATCTCGAGATTACCTGCGACGGTTTCAATGCACCAATCACTGCAGGAAATTTCGTGGATGCAGTGAAAAGAGGAGAATTCGATGGAAGTCGATTGAGTCTGTCCGAAACGGCTGTTATTTTCGGCAACAGCGATAATTCAGCGTTGAAATCGATTCCTTTGGAAGTCAAAGCGGCGAATGAATTCGAGCCGAGATACCGATCGCCTTTAGATGTCGCGAGCGGCATCGACGCGTTACCTTCCATTCCTCTCTCTGTGAATGGGAGCGTCAGCGCAATGCGCTCTGCAACCGACGACGGCGCTTCCTCTTCCACCCAGTTTTTCCTCTTTAACTTCGATCGCAGACAAGCTGGTTTAGGCGGCGTTGCGTTTGAAGAAGGAGAATTTTCAACCTTTGGCTATGTTACGAAAGGATTAGACTATGTAAAAGGCCTGCGCAAAGGCGATGTGATTGTTAAAGCTTCTGTAGAAAAAGGAGGAGATCGATTAGTCAATCCGAGCATCTCGGAAGCCGATCGAATCGAAGAAATACAGGCAGCCGCTCAGCTTGATAAAGAATTAGAAGGGAGCGTTTGATGTAGTGATGTGTTTTCGACTGCTTAAATTTTTGCCATCAAAAATAGCGTCCCATTTTCAGGGGACGACATCGACCAAACATCGACCAAAGGAATTTTTATTTTTCTATGCACCCTTCCTCTTCATAATAACGCACAAACGCACTCTATTACACAATGCAAAATTCGAGACTGATGTTTCCACCAGCATCAACAAACCACCAAGCAGCTCGGGTTGGTGCTGCTAATAATAGTTTCCTCCTTGTAAATAACCATCGTATTCGCACGTCGGCGTCGGTATCTAAAATCCTATCTACTGAGGAAGCAAAATGGAGAAATAATCTTCTTCTTATTCGTCGTCGGCGGCGAATGATTAGTAGTAGCCGTAGTATTAGTAACAACAATAGTAGTGATAAATGCACGATTTATAAACGCCCACGTCGTCAGCGCATCGTTTTGGTATCGTCGTCGCTGGCGAACGAGCAGCCAAGTGATACGAAAAATGCATTCTACAAGAGTTTTGAAGGAAAAGAGTGGAGCACTAACCTTCGAGCGACGTGCGAAGCGATAGTGAAAGTGAACGAAGCAGAAGATATCAAGCCTGAACTGTCGCTGGCAAGCTACATGAGACTGCCAGTGGAACAATACGTGGATGTGCCGTTACCATTAGGCGCGAAGATGACGAAATATTTCGACGAGACTATTGATGAAGACGAAGGCTTCTTCGAGCTCACCATCCCGGGGCTGAAGTTCTTCACTTTAGAAGTGAAACCAGTCGTTAGAGTAAAAGTGAGCGTGTTGAGGACGGAAGAAGAACAAAGGCTAGTGTGGAGCGGTAAACCGAAAAGGAACGATGTAAAAGCAGAGGAAGAAGAGAAGAGAAGGAAGAAGATGAATAAGATGTACCGACCGGAACGGGAGGATGCGGATATGAGAGGACCGTGCGTTTTGATTGAAGTCGCGAGTTGTCGATTGGAGGGGAAGGAAGTCGAAAGTTTAGGGATAAACGAGATGTTTGTCAATCGAGGGAGCACAGCGTTTCGCTGGAAGAGTAGAGGAGATGAATCGTGGGACCGCGGTGATTTGTTGCACTACGGCATCGGCTCTGCGGAACATGCTGATGTGAATGATGCGAGTAGTAAAAAGGAAGAAAAGGAAAAGAAATATGCGTACATCGAAGGTTGGACGGAAATTGGCGTCGGCGTCGATCCGCCTGGACCGTTCAAGAAGTTTCCTAGAAGTTTGACTCAAAACGTCGGTGACGCCGTTCTCGGTTTCACTCTGAGGGAAATCGAAAAAACGTTTTTGCGCGGGTTAGCGAGAGATTACGAGCGTTGGTGCTCGGACACGGATTATAGACGTCAAAGAGCGACGGCTTTCGAAGACGTCGGTGCTTGGACGGAAAAGGACGAAGTGATTTGATTTCTCAGCAAAAATGAATTGTATATAATAATTTCTGTAAGATGAGGAAAGTTTTAGTCCTCCTTTGATACATTTTGAGCGTATACTCTTAATCCATAGATACTTTTGTCCGCAATTTACCGACACCAAACTTCGAGATGCCGCCACGATAGAACGATGCATTCCCTTTCCCACTGATCGAGCTCAACTTCATGAAACTATCATCCAACAAAACTAAACTCGCGAGTCCACACAACCCGAGCGTTTGCAACGTCACGCATCCAGCGGCGACAAAACGCTTTTGCCACAACTTTTTCATAAACCTTGCCATAAAAACAACCGCCGGAAACGAAATCAACCACAACAGGCCAACCACTCGAAAGTTTCGGATGAAATTCTTAGCTCGCCTGTCTACATCGGCAGCAGCAATAGCCGTTCGACCACCCACGACGAAAACTGCGGCATGGACTAAACGAATAAATACGAGGAGGAAACCAGGTAAATGTTCATGGTCGTGAAACGAGTTGAACATCGACTCGTATCGTCGCCCCCACGCTTCTAAAATAAAATGTAACACAGCATTCGCTCCGATAATCATCCCACCGGCAGAAAAGCGCCGAGTGCTTACGCTGACACTATCGGGTAACTTTTTGAACAAATACCCGGGTGAGCGCAAAGCTGCGGTGATGTTGACTAAAATGCGTTTCGTCTCTGGATTTTCCAACGCTTTTTTACCGAGCAAACCTTTCGCGATGGCCGCCGCGCCTTTTGCAATTGTTTTTGGCGTTGGCGGTCCATTCTTCTTCTTGGCATCGTCGTCGTAATCTCCATCGGAACTAAAATTGTTCGAACGTCCTCTTTTTCGTTCACCATCGTCCGCCACGCCGTCCATCCCCGAGATGGCGCCCAAATTCGCCCCCGTTCGCCTTCTCGCCGCAGAGCCACTTTCTAAACTTGAATCCCCACTAAATACTCTCGCCGCGGAACTTTTCAAACTCTCCGAATCCGCCGTCGTCGTCCATCCACATACGAGAAATAATAACGTCATCGTAGTGATAAATTCAGATGTTCCTTGCGTGACTTCTGCCATAAAATCTGCAGGTAAGTAGGAGTACCGCCATCGCAAGCCTTTCCCGTCTTTGACGAACCTTCGAAGGTGTAAAAGTTCAAGAAATAAGCTTGACATTTGTAAAAAGTACGCCAACATGACTAAAAGAACGACCAAATGAGTCGTCTTCTCGTTCTTCCTGTGCATGCGAATAGCCATGGAGACAAATACCAAGCCTAAAAAGAACATAAATAAGAAATTCGTTACATACACCCATCCGATGCCGGACAAATCGGAGGGTAAGTGTTGCCCGTTATTCTTTATCGTGATATCAAAATGTAAAGACGGAGGCTTCGCATCGTAAAACTCCAACGCGCAATCCGCGACGACAATGTACCAAAACGCAGCTCTTGAAGTGTTATACGTCACGCCTCTTCTTCCTTTCACCTGTCGCATTGCCCTTAAGCTTGATTCGAAATACGTCTCGCGGTGTACAATCTTCTGCGGCGTTAACGAATCCGTGTTTTTATCATTTACCGATTTAATTCCCCACCCTCTCGGGGACGGCGGTTTCTTCTTATTATTCTGCGCGGCTTTTCGAATAGCTTCTTCGTCCACCATGTGATTCTCTGGATGTACCCAACTGACGTTCCCGCTGTCCAAATCCACTCTGTAGGCATCTCCCGATTCTGGATCTTCAAAAAACTCGTACCCTTCCGCCTTGTGCGTCGCTTTCGGGTGCGGTAAATCCACTTCGTGCTCTAAATTTGCCAAGTTACATCGACTATCGCACAAGCTTCCTTTCTTCAACTGTCGGTCGTACTCTTCGTACGATTTATCTTCAAACAATAAAACTTTCAGTTTGTGTCTGCCTCGTTCCCAACCAGTTTTGGCGGTTGATAATTTCACGCTTATATCCCCTGTTCTTCGTACACCATATTTACCGATCGTTTGCTCCGTGTTTGCCGAGTTGAGTTTTAGAGTTCCCGTGAATCTCTCTGCGTTGGCAGAGAAATGATCGAGACAGAAGAGAACAAGGAACAAGAGGAAGATTTGTCTTGTCTTCATCTTCTTTTCTTTCCAATCTCCCAAAAATTAATAACGGAAAAATCCAATCTTCTTTTCTTAAAACTCTGCGCGCGAGAGCGCGTGTGTGTGCGTACGCGCGTTACTCTCCCTCTTTCTCTCTGCTGTGCTGCGCTCTTCCGTGACTCAAAACAAACGCTCTTCACAAAAAAGTCCACGAAAGAATAATAAAGATACATTTATTTAGCACGCGCGATGAAGAAGAGCAAACGGTGAACTTTTTCTTTTCCCCTTCTTCTTGCCTTTTTCCTTCCTTTTTTTTTGAATTTTTTTTTTTATGTCGTATGTGCGCGTTGCCATTTTTCTCGATTTTTAATCAACGACGACGACGACGAGAACGACGACGACGACGAACGTTTTCGTACGAACTCTTTCGGGACAAAAAAAGAGAAACAAACTGGATGTTGTTGTTAATTCCGTGCAGAACAACAACGATGATGGCAGCTGCGGCACTGTCGTCTTCGCAAAGAGTGCTGCGACCACTCTCTTCGGCGATGGTCGTGTCTTCCTGTTCTTCTTCGCGCTTGTTTGAGAAAACTACAGAGAAAAGTCGAACGATAAACGTGTTGATGACGAAAAAATGGACGACGACGACGACGACCACGCTGCGACGACAAAGGGTAGGAGAAGGACTGAGGAAAGGGACCAAAGCCTTGAGTTACAGTTTGAGTAGCTTCAATAGCGTTTGTTTAAATAGCAGAAGTAGTATTAGTGGAGGCAGCGGTAATAAAAACGACGTGAGCAAAAGGTTGTTCCAAACGAGTGTTGTCGTTGCTGCCGGGCGGTTTGAGGACTATTATTACGACGACTACGACGACGAGGATTTGGACGACCCGTGGAAAGAAAGTTCCCAAGACTTTGACGACGACGAAGATGGCATAACTTTAGGTGCGAAAAAGCCGACGCCTGGGACCAAGAAGAAGAAGAAGAGTCCGCCAAAGCGAGGTAGCAGCTTGACTTCGCCTAACGGCGAAGGAGAAGGTGGGGTTCGGGCGTTTTCTTCTTCTTCTTCTTCCTCATCGTCAATTGGTATCTCGAGGGAAGATGACTTACCAAAACCTGGAGAAGATGAAGATAGCTCGCCGCCGAGATCGTTAGAGAAAAGCGACGTGGAAATATCCTTCTCACGCTCTGGAGGTGCTGGCGGACAAAACGTGAATAAAGTAAACACGAAAGTGGACATGCGCTTATCGCTCAACAGCGCCGTGGCTTCTGGTTTCTTACCCATGTGGGTCGCCGCTCGTCTCCGAGTATTAGAAAAGAACAGAATCAATAGCGAGGATTGCCTAGTCGTGAATAGTACGAAATATCGAACGCAGAGTAAAAACATAGACGACGCTTTAGAAAAGATGGACGACATTATCCAAAGCGCCTCGGTATTGAAAGACGTGGAGAACGTTCGAGCGAGGAAAAAGATGGAGAAAAGCGCGAAACGGGCAAACGCCAAGCGTTTGGAACAGAAGAAAAACGCCAGTCAAAAGAAAAAGTTAAGGTCTGGTAAAGGCTTTTATTAAATGGAACCTCCTCTGCTGTATTTAATCGTGCATTTTTTTATCAAACACTCGTCGTCCTCTTTGCCCGAAGATGACGATGTATTTTTTTCGGTGGGTTTTTTTGACCGACCAAAGTCTTCAATTTACACAAAAATTCATCACAACCCGACAACACTCAATATTATTTTAACAACCTGTACTTTACGTATTATTCTACGTGACAAAAGAAAAGAGGGAAATAATTCATAACGAGATGAAAGGGTTACTTCTGTCGTCGTCGTCTCCGTTGTGCTCGAGCACCAGCAGCAGACGAGCGCTGATGGTATTCGGGAAGAGAATCGGAGGAGGAGGAGGAGGAGCGTCGATTCGGAGAACGTTGGCGAGTGCGTCGTCGTCGTCGTCGCGACCGCCGCCGCCGTCGTCGTCTTCGAAGAAGAAGAAGAAAAGTAGCGATGCTCTCGCGAATCAACGCGACTGCGACTGTTGCGTCGCAACCAACACCTTCCCGATAAATCCATCTCGCAACAGAATTCAATACCAAAGCAGACAGTGCGCTACGGTCGCCTCGTCGTCATCGTCGACGAATAATCAACAACAGCGAAAAATGTTGTCTTCGATTGAACCACCAACCGTGGCGAAAGAATTAGTCGAGTATTTAAACAAGTCTTGGACGGCGTTTCACGCGACGAAAAACGCGGAAGAGATGCTCAAGAAGGAAGGTTTCGTGAAACTCGACGAAGACAAGAGTTGGTCGTCCTCAAAGTTGAAACCGGGCGGGAAATATTACATGGTGAGGAATCAAAGTTGCATCGTGGCGTTTTGTTTGGGTGGTGAATACGTCCCGGGCGATGGATTTCACATCATCGCCGCGCATACAGATTCCCCGTGTCCAAAACTGAAACCCGTGTCCAAGCGAAAAGAACGCGCCGGGTGCATAGGCATCGGCGTGCAACCATACGGAGGAGGATTGTGGCACACGTGGTTCGATAGAGATTTGAGCGTTGCTGGGAGAGTCTTGCTGAAGAAAAAAGACGGTCGAGTCCAGAGCGAGTTAGTGACGATTGAGCGTCCGATTGTGAGAATACCATCGCTGGCTATCCACTTGGACAGAGAAATCAACCAATCGGGTTTTAAACCGAACTTGGAGACGAACTTTGCACCTATCTTGGCAACTGCGATTAAAGCCGAGTTGGAGGGTTTCAATAATAAGAGCAATGGTAATAATAACAACAACATTTCTAGCGGAGGAGGTGAAACCATGCATCATCCCATTATTCTCGCCATTCTCGCGGAGGAGTTAAAGTGCGAACAGGACGATATCGTTGATTTTGAACTCAACGTTTGCGATACGCAGAAGTCTCAAATTGGCGGAGCGACGAATGAATTCATCTTTAGCGGCAGACTCGATAACTTGTGTTCTTCCTTTTGCGCTCTGAAAGCGCTCATAGACGCTTCAAAGGATTCTTCTTTGAAGAAACACAAAGGCGCGCGCGCCATAGCCTTATTCGATAACGAAGAAGTTGGATCCGTATCGACGAGCGGCGGTGGCGGTACGGTTATGATTGAAGCCATCAAACGCGCGACTCTTAGTAGTAAAGGAAACAGTAGCGCTAGTAGTGAGGGAGATAGTGATGTCATAGAACGATGCCTAGCGAAATCGTTCCTCGTCAGTGCAGATATGGCTCACGCCGTCCACCCGAACTACAGCGAAAAGCACGAAGAACAACATCAACCGTTATTTCACAAAGGCGTCGTCGTCAAGCACAATGCCAACCAACGGTACGCGACGACTGCGCTCACAGCGTACATGTTTCGAGAGTGTGCCAAGCTCAGTGGCGTTTCTACTCAAGAATTTGTCGTGAAAAACGACATGGGTTGTGGATCCACCATCGGTCCAATCGTCAGCGCACAAACTGGCATCCGAACCGTCGACGTCGGCGTGCCGCAGTTATCTATGCACTCTGTTAGAGAAATGATGGGTACCGAAGACGTCGACATATGCCATAAACACTTCTTGGCGTTTTACGAGAACATCGCGAAGGTAGATGCCAGCGTTCAGTTGTCCAGTTGATTGATTCGAATAGAGAGAGAGAGAGAGAGAGAGAGCGTAATTATTAAAAATCGGAATACCGTTCGTCTTTTCACCAACTCTTTTGTCACTTTTTTCGCGCTGCCATGAAGACGTTGTTCTCTT
>Ga0066856_10000070_pt1 | contig 30797 bp, 29 predicted proteins | sample ETNtaG_5_FD_65605 | JGI IMG/M metagenome (GOLD analysis project Ga0066856, IMG submission 65605) | Marine microbial and viral communities from oxygen minimum zone, Eastern Pacific Ocean - ETNP201406SV205 | ecosystem: Environmental > Aquatic > Marine > Oceanic | place: Pacific Ocean: Eastern...
GGAAGCCTCATCTCTTAATCTGCTATGATGCTTATCAAGAGCACCAGTTTTTAGATCAGGTATATCCAATGTCATTGCGCGGTCCTCCAGTCTAAAATCATCTTAAGACATTTATTATCGCTAAAAGCTGTATGATAAGCTTCTTCAGCTGTATTAGCTGGTTTTCTATGGGTAATAAGATTATCAAGAGATAGGCTTCCTGCCTCTATCAAAGCGCGAGTTGATCGAATGTCATCAGAATTAAATTCTGCTGCTACTCGCATTCTCATCTCTTTCATAAAAGCCGGAGGAAAAGCAAAATTAATATTTTGTGAATAAAAGCCGGTTAGCACTATTTCTCCGCCTTTTCGTATTCTGCCAATCAAAGAATCAAGCAACATAGAGTCGCCACTTGCCTCATAAATCGACCCATAATCCTTTCTTTGATCTTCATCTGGATGAAGAACTGAATAACCCTCCGCTCCACTCTGGCGTACCTTGTCAACCTCCCAAACCGTAGGTGGCTTTCCTCCGGCAACAATAGTAAGTCTCGCAAGAAGCCTCCCCAAAACGCCATGACCCACAATTAAGTCTGGTAACGTAGACGACATACCTGCGATAGCATGTCTTGCAGTTGCCGCTAAAGCGAAGAGAGTTCCTGATTCGGCCAATGACCTGTCAATTTTTATCAACCTATCACTAGGTGTAGAAACATTCTTTGCCGAGCCACCAAACAAGCCTCTTACTCCGTCAAAGCAGTTTGACCCCGGGACAAACACCATGTCACCAGGCTTAAATCCTGAGCTTTTATGGGTTTCAGTTACCTCACCTACCGATTCGTAACCCGGAACCAAAGGATACCCCATACCAGGGAATGGTGGCATCTCGCCACTCCAAAACAGTTTCTCTGTTCCCGTTGAAATTCCAGAATATAAAACATCAACTACCGTCTCATTGGGCTCTGGTGGCTTCATACGGACGGACTCAACCTTTAAATTTTTTGGGCCAGTCATTACAACTGCGGCTGTTTCCATTGTGCTAATACCCCTTTTTAAAGACCCTACATAACGAAATTGATATCAATTATGTGTAATCTTAACTTTACAGTATCAGTTGTCAATAAAATTAGACACTTTTTTTTTATTTTTGTGCAACTACCACTTTGGTGACATAATTTCGGGCCCCTCTAGGTACCCTTATGTCACGAAAACCAGTCTTTCGCAGGAAGTTTCTATGCGTTTCGACTGACCTAGGCTGACCTGTAGTCATAGCCATTGTATAGAAACCAAAATATGCATCTCCTGATTTTATTGGTCTTTGCCCGCCAGCCATAGGCTCAGAAATTATTAGACTTCCACCTTTTGGCAATGCATTCCAGACTTTTTTTAGAATGAATTCCACCTTGTGATCATCATGATCATATAAAACTCTATTTAAAGTGATTGCAGATGCTGACTTTGGCAGCTCATTTTTATCAAAATTGCCCCCAACTATTTCAGTCCTGTTAAGTAAATCTTTGGACAAAATTTTTGGAGCATTTTTTACCACTTCTGGCAAATCAAAAAGAATCAATTTGGGCTTTTGAAATTTTTTACCCAGCATTGACAAGAATGTTCCCGTTCCACCCCCTACGTCCATTATAGTCTCAAATCTACCAAAGTTCACTAAACGCAACGTCTCCTGAGAAACGAGCATTTGTGAGGATGCCATTAGGGCGGAGTATATTTTTGCATCTTCTGTTGAAGTATGGCTTCGTTTTTTATCAGAAAGTACATATGGCCAATATTGGCTTAATTCAGTTTTTCTTTTGGATCTTAATAAAGCTATAGGTTCAGCCAAATCTCTATAAAATACTTCATGATGAATGATCATATCTTCCAATCCAGGAACTCCCAATATCTCCGCACCAAGCCTTCCAAGACTATAACGACAGTCATGGTCAAGCCGCAAAAGATCTAAAGATACAGCAGCATTACACAGAATTTTCATATTTTTTTCATTTATTTTATTAAGCTCAGATAGTTCGATCGAGGATTTGCTACAACCACGTAATTGATGCAAAACACCCAAACTAACTAATGAAAATAGGATTTGGCTGTACACAAAGCCCGCTACTAAGTCATAAATTTTTTCTGCGTCTCTTTTTGCAAAAAGCCTTGCAATAGGAATTTGAGCCATTCGAGACTGAAACTCCGTCTCTGAAATCTTCGATTCAATCCAAAGCCTAGATTTTCTTACCAAGTTTCTGAAAACCATATTATTTCTTTACTTTCCGTCTGAACCTGCGCTCATTAAAACTTTGGCTTGTTTTTTGACAATTTTTACTAGCTGATCTTTCCCAGAACATTCTGGAATGGAGAGTATTGCTTTTTCCAATACGTCCCTAATTTTACACCTTGCACCTTCAGGTCCTAGTTCCATAGCGGCATTGGGTCGATTATTAAATGCATCTTGATTAATAGGTTTTCCTATGCTCTCTTCAGATCCCTTATAGTCACGTAAGTCATCAGCAATTTGGAAAGCCTCCCCTATACCTTCCCCTAAAACTAGCCATGGGTCTGGATCCGATCCAGCACTAACCGCTCCCATCTGTGAAGCTGCCACAAATAAAGAACTCGTCTTCAGACGATGATAAGAGGCTAAATTAATTTCTTTTTCACTTTCCCAACCTTGTCCTGAACATATTCCTGCTGGCATTCCAGTCGATTTACCAAGCAAAGTTATGAGAGTTGCAAGTTTGTCGGAGTGCCCTGATGAAGCGGCAGCCAGCTCTTCAAAAGCCCGAACTATCAAAGAGTCTCCTGCAAGTATAGCCAAAGGTTCTCCGAACTTTATATGTGTAGAATCTTTTCCTCTTCGAAATAACGCATTATCAAAACAAGGCAGGTCATCATGAACTAGGCTTGCGCAATGAATTAATTCAACTGCTATGCATGAAGAAATTACTATTCTTTCATCTTCATAACCGCACGCATTAGCTACCTCCATACATAACTGTGGCCTAATCCTACCCCCGCCTGGGAAAACAGCATATTCTAGAGCCTTGCCTAACTTTGGTGCTCCTGGCGCATCTTGCATCTGCCTTATGCTCTCCTGAAGAGCTTTTTCAATTTCTTTTGCTTGTAGCATTGGGTAATAATCCTATAGCTATATTTAATGTTGTCTACAAAATTTGACGCTTATTATAAATTAATTTGGACATCTGAAGGAAAGATCTAATAGGATAAAATTATCATCGTGGTAGGAAGAAAATGAGCCCTAAGAATAACAAAGTAATTATCATTGGTGCTGGTATAGCAGGATTGGCAACAGCATTAAAACTTTCTTCAGAGGGGTTAAATGTAGAGGTATATGAGAAAAATTGTGGACCAGGTGGGAAATTAAGATCCATGGATAGTATTCTTGGGCCAATTGATGCAGGACCTACTGTGTTTACACTCAAACCTTGGTTTGATGATTTTTTTAAAGAAATTGGAGAGTGCTTGGAAGACCACCTAACTATATCAGAACAAAGTGTGTTAGCACGCCACTGGTGGCCAGATAATTCCACTTTAGACCTTGTGCCTGACTTCGAATCAAACCTATCCTCTATAAGGGACTTTTCTGGCCAAAAATCAGCAGAAGAATTCGAAAAATTTTACAAACAAACAAAAATTGCTTTCGATCTTTTTGAATCCCCAATAATGCGCTCTCCAAAGATCAACTTATCGACCTTGTTAAGAGTTGTATTAAGAAATCAAAGGAATGTATCAAGCATTTTATTTAGATATAGAAACCTATGGAGATACCTAAGTGCAAATTTTTCAGACCCAAGATTACGACAACTTTTTGCAAGATATGCGACATATGTGGGAGCTTCACCCTTTGAAGCTCCTCCGATATTAGCTTTAATATGGCAAGCTGAAGCTCGTGGGGTTTGGCAAATACTGGGAGGCATGAATAAACTACCTATAGCCATGGAAAAACTGGCGCGTAAAAATGGGGTGAAATTCAACTATTTATCAGAAGTCAAAACTATTGAAATAGAAAATGGGGTAGCTAAAGGGATTATCGATAATTTAGATAATTTTAATCGCACCGATCACATAGTATTTAATGGAGATCCTGCAGCAATCTATAAGGGCTTGCTAGGCAAAGGCGTAGCTAATGCGATACATAGAAAAGGAGTAAATGACCGTTCACTTTCAGCTTTTGTTTGGTCTTTTTCATCAAAGCCAAGGGGGAAAAATCTTTCCCTTCATAATGTCTTTTTCAACTCTGACTATACTTCAGAATTTAAAGATATTGGAAAAGGTCAAATGCCCAATGATCCAACTATATATATCTGTGCCCAAGACAGAGGAATAAGCCCTAATATAGGAGGTAAGGAGCGATTTGAAATCATTGTGAATGGCCCGCCAAACCTTAAAGAATTTAACAAAAGTACCAAAAAAGAAGAGTTTGAGAAATGCAAAAAAATAACTTTCGAGACACTAAAAAAAATGGGGCAAGAATTTCTTCAAGCACCAAAAATTTCGGATCTGACAACACCAACAGAGTTTCAAAAAATGTTTCCAGGTTCGGACGGCTCAATTTACGGGCTGAGCCCATCAAAGACACTTTCAACCTTCAGACGCCCAAAGGTAAAGTTAAAGACAAAAGGATTGTATCTGGCAGGAGGAGGAGTTCATCCAGGCCCTGGAGTACCTATGGCCCTAACATCAGGGAAGCACGCAGCAGAAATGATATTAAAAGACCTTTTTTTAACTTAAGTGTTCCAGAAAATGGCTACGCCTGGTGGTACTTAGATGGCATCTCCGATGATAATACCAAAGCAATTTCGATAATAGCATTTATTGGATCAGTTTTTTCTCCCTGGTATCGTTGGTATGGCCGGAAAAACCCTCATGACCATTGCTGCATTAATGTAGCAACTTATGGCCAAAAAGGCCGGTGGACTATGACAGAAAGAGGTGAGCCCGCCGTACTTATAAAGGACAATAAATTTCAAGTTGGCCCCAGCAGTTATAACTGGGATAGAAATAAACTTGTAGTGGATATAGATGAATTAACCACTCCACATTTGAGTAGACTTAAAGGCCAAGTAATAATAGAACCAAAATATATTACCGACATTGAAGTTTTACTAAAAGATGATGGATCACATATTTGGCGTCCCTTTGCCCCAATCTCCAAAATTCAAGTTGACTTAAATGTACCAGGCTGGCAATGGTCCGGGCATGGATACCTAGACGGAAATTTTGGCACCAGAGCTCTAGAAGATGACTTCAGTTATTGGACATGGTCAAGATTAATAGGCAAAAATGGTGCCATGGCATTTTATGATGCCAAGCGAAGAGAGGGTGGAGACTTAGATTTAGGTTTGGAATTTAATAATGATGGCAATATCAACATGTTAAACGACATTCCCAAAACTAAATTTTCTAGATCACTTTGGCAAGTTCGAAGAGAAACAAGATCTGACAATGATTTCAAGCCTAAACAAATACAAAACATGCTAGATGCCCCTTTCTATTCAAGATCAAAAATTAAAACAAAGATAAAAGGAGAAGAAGTTGAAGGTGTGCATGAAGCCCTTGATTTAAATAGATTTGCTAATCCTTTAATCAAACCAATGCTTGCGTTAAGGGTGCCAAGAAAGAGAGGTTGACTTCTAATGCTTAACTGCTCAGATCTCTTGGAATTTCATGCGGGTTTAATCGCCATACAGAAAAATTTAGTGCCGCCGCAAAAGATACCCAAACCAAATATGGTAACAAAAGTATTCCTAAGATTGCTTCTAATTTCCAAAAGGAAATGACCATTGCAAAAACGGAAAACCAAAGACCACTCATTACCACAAATGCTGTTCCCATCTTCTTTAAGCCAAAAAATACAGGGGTCCAAAGTGTACTTAATGAGACTTGCAATGCCCATAAAGCCAAAGCCACCTGCCCATCGACTCTAAGAGCAGCTCGCATTCCCACATATGATAAAATTATATAAAGCACTGTCCAAGCTATTGGAAAAATCCAATTTGGAGGGGTCCAAAAAGGCTTTCTTAAACCTGCATACCATTGCCCCGTCGGAAACAAATTTCCTGTGGCAGCGGTTGCACAGCATGCAGCAAAAAATATAAAGAAAAATCCAAAACTCATGAAGGTTACCTAAGTACTTGTTTTTGAAATTTCTAGATCTCTCTTCTTTAAATCAGTCAAAACATCAAAAATTATATCAGATTTTAAAGGCTTATCTATAGGTATTCTTTGATTATCTAAAGCAGCTGCTTCAACTAAAAATTTTACCTCGTCTAATGCCGGAGCTTTTATTGAAGGGTGGTTAGGAAATATCGTTACCGATGCGGACTCAGCTAAAGAGTACATCAATAAACTCAATTTTTCAGATTTAGAAGTTACAGCTCGTTTGTTAACACTATCGTAGTTGGCCGTAGCAATATGCTTACCAATACGAGAATAAATATGGAGTGCAGAAAATATTCCTGGTCTACAAAAAATTGGCAAACCAGCCAAACCATGGGTAGCTCTTTTATATAAAAAATCGGCTTCTTTCAATAATCTCTCAGTAATTGAAGCTAAAGAAGAACTTGCGTACGCCTCTTCAAAAAATTCTTTCTGGGTAATTTGCATTTCTGCAAACCAATCTAGAGGAATATAAAGTCTCCCTTCTTTTGCATCTTCACCAATATCTCTAGCAATATTTGTTAATTGCATTGCCACACCAAGATCGCATGCTCTTGCCAGCACGTGCTCATTTCTAGCCCCCATGATTACGCACATCATTACTCCAACGGCAGATGCAACCCTTGCCGAATAACTCCTTAAATCTGACAGATTCCGATATTGCTTTCCCTCGGCATCCCATTTCATACCCTCCAAAAGTGCTTGCGGAAGAGCCTTTGGGAGCTCAAACTTATCCACCATTCCAGCAAAAGCGCGATCAAATGGAGTATCCAAAGGTTTGCCCTTATATACTAAATCGAGGCGCCTATTTAATGTGCGGTAAGCTTTTTTCTTAGAAACTGAGTTATCTATAGCATCATCTGCAAGTCTACAAAATGAATAAAGAATAATAGCTGGATCACGCACACGTGCTGGCAATAATCTTGAAGCTGCATAAAATGAATATGAGCCAGTCTTAATTAAATCCCTACAAGACTCTAGATCTTTCTTATAGGTCATTCGGCGGCCAAACTTTCTTTAATATTAGTATCCGTATTTATTGAAAGTTTTCCGTTATTTTCCTCAACATCAATACTAGGAATAAGTTTTGTTACAACTTCTGCGGAAGCCAGGACACCCGGAACCCCTGGGCCAGGGTGTGTTCCAGCTCCCACCAAAAAAAGTCCCTTTATTTCTTCAGAGATATTATGAGGACGAAACCAAGCACTTTGAAACATCCCGGGTTCTAATGAAAAACCAGCCCCAAATGGACTATTGTATCGATCTTTAAAATCCAAAGGTGTCATATAATAGCTCTCCGCGATATGCCCTGATAAGCCTGGAAGTAGTCTAGCTTCAAGCGTTTTCAAAACCTTTTCCTTATATCCCTCTGCGTCTTTTGCCCAATCAAAATCAGGATCAATTTGCAGATTAGGAACGCATGCAAGGGCATAAAATGTATCATCCCCAGGAGGGGCCGCGGTAGCATCATTTCGTGTCGGCCTATGTACGTAAAGGCTCATATCTTCATCTAAGCCGCCATTAAAAAATATCTTATCCACTTCTCCCTTATAATTGGGACCCTGAAGAATTGTGTGCTGACCCACATCTCTCCATAAATCTTTGGTACCCTTTGTCCCAAAATGCCAAACAAAAAGACTCATAGACCATTTCTTTTTTGTTAAGTTTTCATAGGACCACCACTTCTTTCGTGTACGCTTTCCTAGATTAGAATAAGTTGTCATTGGGTCAGCATTGGAAACGATAACCTCCGCATCAATCGTTTCTCCGGACTTCAACCTAACTCCTTTTGCAACTCTCCCTTCCACGATTATTTCCTGAACCTCCTCACCAAGACTAATGGTACCCCCCATTTCCTGAATGACTTTACCCATAGCCTTTGCAATTCCACCAAACCCACCAGATGCTGTCGAAATTCCAAATTCTTTCTCTATATGAGAAACAATGCCCCACATTGAAGTTACAGTAAAAGGGTTTGCTCCAACAAAAAGTGGGTGGAAACTCAAAGCAAACCTGAGTCGAGGATCACTTACTCTTTTTGCTACATGACTAAAAACTGAACGATCTGCCCTAAGAAGTGCAAAAATAGGCAACATCTTCAATGTCGCCCATAACTTATTCATGGGCTCTCTACCCATTGTATGGGTGTTCTCAAAAGCTACCTTGTACCTTCTCTCTGCATCACCTAGAAACTTTCTAAAGCCCCCTTCATCAGAAGATGACAAGCCTCTAACTTGGTCTAACACTTCGTCATAATTTTCACTTATTGTTATAGATTTTCCGTCCCAGAATTTTATTTTATAAAATTCATCAAGTGGTTTTAAATCAACATCGTCATCAAAATTTCTTCCACAAAACTGCCAAAGCTCTCTGAACATATTTGGGAGAGTTACAATAGTCGGACCTAAGTCAAATCTGTATCCAGATTTTATGATACATGAACCTCTGCCACCTAATTCCATATTCTTTTCAAAAACAAGAACTTTGTAGCCTTTAGCTAGCAACCGCATAGCAGCCGCCAGACCACCAAAACCACCGCCTATTACTATGGCAGTATTTTTGGCTGCTTTCTCTTTTGCATTTTGACTAGTGTGGCCTGTTTTTGTATACATATATTGACATTATCATTGTACATTTTTTTTGACAATACTATTAATAAAGGTAGAATCCTTATGGAAACTGCTAAAAAATTCAGTAAAAGAGGAAACCATTCAAGTAGTAACAATAAGTTTTTTTCGCTTTGAAACAATTAAGGCCCGCCTATGGGCCTTTTCTCAAATGCTTTTTGCCCGGTTTCATTTAAATCGTATAGGAGGACTGACCTTTTACAAGCTTTTTGGCAGCGGGATTGGTGAAGGCTTTACTCCAATACAAAATACGAGAGTCTATGCACTTCTGGCTGTTTGGGAAGACCATGAAAAGTCTTTAGAAGGCCTAGATTCCCCGATATTTAAAAGATATGAAAATCATTCAAGGGAGAGCTGGAAGCTCTCTTTAAAAACAAAGTCAGTCAGAGGCGAATGGTCTAATCTCTCACCTTTTTCAACAAGTAAGGAACATGGGAATGATGAAGATTTTCCTATTGTAGTATTAACGCGAGCAACAATTAAACCTAAAATACTATTAAAATTCTTTGGTCACGTGCCAAATATTTCGAAAGTTATAGGGTCAGACCCAAATGTAATGTTTAAAATTGGGCTAGCGGAAGTTCCATTTTTACATCAGGTTACCTTCTCAATCTGGCCAGACTTAGATTCAATGATCCAGTTTGCTCATAGAGATGGCCCCCATAAGAAAGCAATTGATGATGTAAGGAAGTTTAATTGGTTTTCAGAAGAGCTATATGCCAGATTTACCATTGCTGAATCGTCAGGGATTTGGGAAGGAAAAAGTCGAAAGCATTATGAGAATAAATTAAAGCCGTTAGAGGTGACATGAGAGAAAATTTTCCATTTACAGCTATTGTAGGTCAGCAGGAAATGAAACAAGCACTGATACTTGCTGCCATTGACCCTTCTATCGGAGGAGTATTAGTCTTGGGTGATAGAGGCACAGGAAAATCTACTATAGTAAGATCTTTAGCTTCCTTATTACCAAAGATAAGAGCCGAAGAAAACTGTCCGTACAACTGCCCAAAGATTAATAATCAATGTGATTTTTGCAAAAAGAAAAAAGAAGGAAAGGTAGTACAAAAAACTTCCCCAGTAGTAGACTTGCCACTTGGATCAACTGAAGATCGAGTCGTCGGCTCACTGGATATTGAGGCTGCTCTTAAAAACGGGGAAAAGAATTTTGAACCTGGCTTGTTAGCAAGAGCTAATCGCGGTTTTCTCTATATAGACGAAGTAAACCTATTAGAAGATCATATAGTCGATCTTCTATTGGATGCTGCTGCGTCAGGGGAAAATCTGGTAGAACGTGAAGGAATGTCTATTCGCCATCAATCAAAATTTGTCTTAATAGGATCAGGTAACCCAGAGGAAGGTGAACTACGTCCTCAACTATTAGACAGATTTGGACTGTCTGTTGAAGTAAAGTCTCCTGAAGATATTGATGAGAGAATTGAAGTTGTTAAAAGAAGAGATGAATATGAAGTGAACCCAAAAAAATTTCTACGAATTTGGCTACCTGAAGAAAAAAAGTTGCGGGAGAAAATTTTGCTAGCAAGAAAGTTAGTTAAAACTGTAACGATTTCAGATCAAATTCTTAAGAAATGCGCAAAACTCTGTGTAGAAATAGGTGCAGATGGCTTACGAGGAGAGTTAACACTGCTGAGGACAGCTCGGGCATATGCAGCGTTTAATGGCAGAAAAGAGGTAGAAGAAAATCATCTGCAGGAAATTTGTCTACCTGCACTAAGGCATCGACTAAGGAAGAACCCTCTTGATGAAGCAGGTTCGGACGTTAGGATTTCTCGAGCAGTTGCCGGCATCTTAAACTCATGAAAAGAAAAATTGAACTCTCTGCAAAAACTTCTCCAAAAATTAAGCTCCTAAGAAAGGCATTTTTTGCACTTGCAGTTGACCCTTTTCTTAAGGGGATTAATATAAGATCACGTGCTTCCCATTTACGCTCACAACTGTCTATAGAAATCGAAAAAGCTCTATATCCCCTCAAACCATCCAAGATTCATGGCCAAATAACTGATTTTGATCTCTATGGCGGCATTGATATTTCAAACTCAATTAAAGAGAAAGAACTTACAAAGAGGACCGGAATATTTGGAAACCCTTCTCAGTTTATTTACCTGTCAATGTCCGAGAGAATAGGATCAAGCCTTGCTGGAAAAATTTGTCTTGCGATTGATAAACGCCAAACATCTTATGTCATTTCACTAGATGAAGGCCTTGAAGATGAGAGGACCCCATATTCAATTTTGGATAGGCTAGCTTTTGCATTTGACCTTAATGATGAACGCCAACTGCAAAGAATAAACTTATCAAAAATAAGAGATAATTTACCGGAAATAAGGTCACGCCTATGTAAGGTTCGTATATCTGAAAACATGAAAAATCAATTCTCTATTACTGCTCTGTCCCTTGGTATCACAAGCCTAAGAGCACCTATTTTTGCTTTACGAACTGCTAGAGCATTAGCTGCAATTCGAGGAAAAAGCTTTGTAAGTAAAAATGATTTTGTTATGGCCATTCAACTTACCTTAGCGCACAAAGCAACTCAAATACCGAGGATGCAAGAACCTCAAAAACCGGAAGAAGAACAAGAAGAGACTAACGATACAAAAAATGAGGAAAATAGTGATCCAAGCGAAATAAATATACCTCAAGAGATGATTATAAGTGCTATTGAATCCACTCTACCAAAAGATGTTTTAGGAGAAATAAAATTACTTTCTCCTAAAAAAGATACTTTAAATAGCAATGCTTCAGGCTCTGGGCAAAGAAAATTGGGGAATAGGCGGGGTAGCCCCAAACCATCGCGAAAAATGCCTTTTGATACTTCCAAAAGGTTAGATTTAATCTCTACCTTAAGATCAGCAGCCCCTTGGCAAAAACTAAGAAGAGAGCTTCACGGGTCACCAGATAACTCCATAATCATTTACAAAGACGATCTATTCGTACGCCAATATGAAGAAAAAAGTGACCGTCTGATAATATTTACTGTAGATGCATCTGGCTCTAATGCAATAGGGCGCCTTGGAGAAGCAAAAGGTGCCATAGAATACTTATTAGGTGAAGCCTATGCCAATAGAGACCATGTTTCACTTATAGCTTTTAGAGGAACAAAGGCTGAAGTCCTTTTGCCTGCCACACGCTCTTTAGTTCAAGCCAAAAAGAAACTGGCAGATTTGCCAGGGGGAGGAGGAACACCTATAGCTTCAGGCCTTGAAAAGGCAGTAGAAATTTCAATCACCGCAAGAAATAAGGGACTTACCCCAACTATTGCAATTATGACAGACGGAAAGGCAAATATATCTTTAGAGGGCCAAGTTGACAGAAAACAAGCGTTATCAGACTCAGAAAAATTCTGTATGATAATTCAAAATCTTAAGATACCAGCTATTGTCATTGATACCTCTAATAGACCGCAGCAACCGGCAAAAGACTTGGCCCATAAAGCTAATGCAAAGTATATCCCAATGCCTAGAGCTGATGCTAAAAAGTTATCAAATGCTATATCCAAATCATCAAACGAATTTCATACAAACCAATGAATATTAAAGACGATAAAGTTCAGGAAAGTAATTGGATTCCAAACCAAGAGATGAGCTATTTTCTAGACAGTCAATATCATCGCTGGCATATTCAAGTCAGAGAAGCCAAACAATGTGGAAAAGCTAAAAAGACACTGCTCTTTATACATGGACTTGGCAGTTCAACAATAACCTGGAGAGATATATTGCCTCTATTTAGCGACTATCGGGTTGTAGCATTGGATTTACCTGGCCACGGATTTACCAAATTAAAGACTTCTCACCGATCTAGCTTAACAAAGATAACTACTGACATAGGAGAGATACTTTCGTCTGAAAAGATTACCCCAGACGGAATCATAGGGCACTCTTCTGGCGCCGCGATAGCACTGAAATTAGCGTCTCTATTTAAGAAAGATACTAAGTTTGTTGCTTCAATTAACGGATCATTTGAAAACTTTATTGGTCTAGCAGGAATATTTTTTCCCCTTTTTGCAAAACTATTAGCTGTCACACCTTTTTCTGGCCAGTTATTCTCAAATATAAATAAGAGAAAAACACAAGTTAAAAAACTTTTAGAAATGACTGGAAGTCAATTAGATAAGGCAGGTACTGATTTATATAGTAAATTAATTTCAGATCCAAAACATGTATCTGGAACTATTGACATGATGGCACAGTGGAATCATGAAGACCTCCTGCCTCATTTAGATGATTTTTCAGTACCTTGCCTCTTTATTACTGGTGATAATGATAAAATAGTTCATCCTGATGTTTCAGAAAGAATGTCAAAAAAAATAAAAGGCTGTAGTAGAATTAGCTTAACAGGTTTGGGACATCTGATGCATGAGGAAAATCCAAAGAAGATTTTTGAAATTTTAGAGAATTTTTCAATTAGCGTCTTTAATAGATGAACTTCGGTAATTCTAAATGGCTTTCCTATCAGAATTTATAGATTCTCTATAGCTAATAAACACAACAGAAGAGAAAATTATAAAGCCTCCCAATAACACAAAAATATCTATTCCTTCTCCAAAGAAGTAGTAACCGATTAAAGTTGCCCAAATCAACTGAAGGAATGTTACTGGCTGAGATACCGCTATAGGGGCAAGCTGCAATGCTTTGGTCATAAAGTAATGACCGACAGAAGCAAAAAAGGCAACTACACCCATCCAAAGAACAAAATCTAATGTAGGAGTCACCCAGTCGTATAATGCAAATGGTGCTAAAGCTATTGTAACGTAGACTGTAAGCATGGCAACTATCATAAATGGACTGCTATTATATGTTAATTTCTTTGTAAGAAGATATGAAATCGAGAAAAATAGAGCAGCTACGAGTTGACTAATTCGTCCTAAAGATAAAACCTCAAAGCCTGGGCGCAGAATTACAAGCATTCCAAAAAAAGCAATTAAGATGGCAAAAATTCTCCTAAATGCCAAAGTTTCGCCAAGAAAAATTGCAGCGCCGATCGAGACAAAAATGGGTGTCGTATACCCAATTGCTGTTACCTCGGCAATTGGCAACCTTGCCATTGAATAAAACCACAAAATTACACCCAGCCCATGAGCTATTCCTCTAAAAAAGAACCACTTCCAATTGGAGAAAATTTCAAAAGAGGAGAAAGCTGGATTTAAGTCTTTTTTACTTCCCATTCTAAAGCTCGACCATAGAAATGGCGCAATAATCACTAGGCCAGCTATGTATCTTAAAAAAGCGGCCTCTGCTGCAGGAACAACCGGGCCATTAAATTTCACTACCACAGTTACTGCCACGAAACAGATAGTTGAAAGTATCATAAAAATTATACTTATCAGAGGTTTTGCTTCATTTGATCTAAAGAAATTAGATCCTGAACCCAAAAGTGAGAAAGGGGATACTCCCAAGTTATTTTCCAATCTTAAAAACTAGATTAAGTTTAAAGCTTACTTGGTTCAAAGCCTAAATAATATAAACCATAATTACTCATAATTGAGAATTAAGGCTTTAAATTAATTTAAAATCTTTGCTTCAGTAGCCTCTTCAATTTGTTTCCTATCAACACCATCAGCATATTCAATGATTTCCAAACCATCTTGCTTCACATTAAAAACACATAGATTAGTGATAATTTGATGAACTACAGATTTTCCTGTCAATGGCAGCGTGCATTCTTTTAAAATTTTACTGTCACCACTCTTGTTTGTATGATCCATAATAACGATTACACGTTTTACCCCTGCAACCAAATCCATGGCTCCACCCATACCCTTAACAAGCTTCCCCGGTATCATCCAGTTTGCAAGATCTCCTTTTTCAGAAACTTCCATCGCACCAAGAATCGCCATATCGATATGACCTCCCCTAATCATGGAAAAACTATCGGCGCTCGAAAAATAGCTAGTTCTTTCTAATTCGGTTATAGTTTGCTTTCCCGCGTTAATCAGATCTGGATCAATCCTTTCTTCTGTTGGAAATGGACCCATTCCAAGCATTCCATTTTCCGATTGAAGCGTAACGTCTATTCCTTCAGGTATATAATTTGAAACAAGTGTAGGAATGCCAATTCCTAAATTCACGTACATACCATCTGCAAGCTCTAATGCTGCCCTAGAAGCCATCTGATTACGGTCCCACATTTACTTTACCTTTCACTAATGGTTCGGTTTTCAATTCTTTTTTCATGAGACCCCATAAATATTCGGTTTACAAAAATCCCAGGAGTATGAATGTGATCTGGATCCAACTGCCCAACTGGAACAAGTTCTTCAACTTCTGCAATGCATATTTTTCCACAAGTTGCAGCATTGGGGTTAAAATTTCTTGCCGTCTTATTATAGATCAAATTGCCGGCCTCATCACCTTTCCATGCTTTTACAATGGATAAATCCATAACCAATCCTGTCTCAAGAATATACATATCTCCACCAAATTCTTTATGCTCTTTTCCTTCTGCTATTACTGTCCCTACTCCAGTTTTTGTATAAAATCCCGGTATACCAGCCCCACCAGCTCTCATACGCTCTGCTAAAGTACCCTGAGGATTAAATTCTAATTCTAGTTCGCCCCCAAGATATTGTCGCATGAATTCAGCATTCTCACCTACATAAGAACTGATCATTTTTTTTACCTGTTTTGTTTGAAGCAAAATGCCTAAACCAAAATCGTCAACCCCAGCATTATTAGAAGCAACAGTAAGGTTTTTTACTCCTGATTCTTTAATGGCATTTATTGAATTTTCTGGAATACCACATAATCCGAATCCGCCTGATGCTATAGACATACCATCAAATAGTATACCATCCAAAGCTTCCGAAGCTGACTTATAAATTTTCCCCATTACCTTAGCTCCAATCAATTAGATTATTTTAAAGACTAGATAGATTCTAAGATTTTCGCAACAAATCCTTTTAAAATTATATGGGATTTAGTCATCAATTAAATCTCCAGAACCAGCACCCTTTTCCCTCGAAATCTTGCTCTCAGGAACATACGTTTTAAAAGCTAGCTCTTCCAGATTTTTCCAATCCTTTCTTTTTACCTTAATCCTATTTATGAATGAATCTAATTTCCTTTCTTTACAGATTGAAAAGTGAATGGATAGGCTTTGTTCCAAATTGGGATTGTGGTTTCTTCCATGCCGTTCGTGTCCATTGGGAGAAGCAGAAAAGGAAAAGTTCTTCCAAAATACTTCTAACTTCATATCATTATTTACGATGGGCAAAAGGACACCCAAAAGAGTTAAAGGTTGTATTACCTTTTCAAATCTGAGCACCTTAACTTTTTCTGCCTTAGGTCTAAAAAATTCAAAATCTATGATATTTAATCCTAGAAAAAATCCAACAAGAGGTTTGCCGTTTGACTCTAATTCTTCGAGTGTATTAGGCCTATGAACCTTTCTATGAAATAAATCATTTAAAAATGGAGTAAATGCCTCCACACTCGGCAATTCGAATTTGGCCAAGTTTCTAATTGCACGTCCGACTTCTGCTGCCTCACCCCAGCTTAGCCCTGCCGCTTTACTCGCTTTTTTAGAGAGGGCTTCAACTTCTCCTAAAGAATACATGATTAGGATTTATCTGGATAAGGCCAAAAGTCATCGTATAAGGAACAATCTGATCCTGCTAAGGGAGCATTTTGGTACATACATATTCTTACCCACCGATCCGACCTTGGATCAAACTTTGTTGCTCCAAAAAAGGATAATTTACACCTAAGCATATCCAAAGGCTTCATATTTTTAGAAATTAAATTATCTCTTATTTCTCCATAGGGCATACTGTTGCTAGCTAAAACCCGTTTTGCCGCAAGCCTGTGCTCAGGATATTCCATAAGGTAGTCAGCCAAAAGTCTATCTCCTCGAACTTCTAACAACTGGCAATAAAAGTATTTTATATCTCTTCCGACAGCTAAAGGCTCCTCGAGATTAGAACCCTCCTCTTCATATCTTTCACCCAATCGAGGTTCAAGCTTAGTTTGAGAGTAGTACCAGAATCTAGCTGACTGATCCTTTTCTTCATAATCAACCTCTATTGCCCAAGAAAAATTTTCCTCAATTTCCAATCTAATTTCTGCACAAGTTCGGCGACCATTAATAGCTGGCATGTTTCCGCTTTTAAAAGACATCTCCGACCCCAACTCATCAATTAACTTTCCGTAAGGCTCCAATATAAGCGAGGCAGAAAGTTCCTGAGTTTCTAACGAAAATTTCTTTTCAACCCAAGTAAATAAGGTTAACCAAGGTTTTGATATTTTAAAATCAAACTCAGCTGAAAACTTAATTAATTCTGCAAGTTCCGACCCTAGAACATCAATCCTTTTAATTTGGCTTGGGCTTACAGATTTCCAATTTCTTGCATTATCTAGAGACCTTGAGAGTAGCTCTTTAAACAAGTCAAATTCCCCTTGAGAAATACTTTCCAATTCTAGCACTCTGGTAACTGCACATTCTCTTGCTGAAATCCATTTGTTTAGCAGTTCAGGATGGTGGACCAAAAATGGAGCCATTCCTAATCCAGTGGAGTTTCCAATACCAATAACTTTCTTTAGTTCATTGCTAAGGGTCACTGCCTTTGAACCTCCTTTAATTTTAGCAAAATAATCGACCAAATCAAAAACCACGTTCCTCAACAGAAAAACTGCTAATAGCTCTACTTGAAATGGAGCAAAAAACTCTTCATATGCCTCAATAGTGGATCGATCAGCTAACCCAAATTTTCCAGAACCATATACTGCTGTTGTTCTCATCAAATAGCCTACATCCTTAACCTCATCCATTGAAGGTTGACTGCCTGAGGACAATTTTTCTACAACAGAGTTCCACAACCTAACAGACCTATTTGCTCTACCCAAAACAAGTTCATTCTCTGATAACCTTCCTGCCTCTTGAAATGGAACTTCTTTCGCGAGTTTCTTAATTTCTTTAGAACTGGGCAGCCCTTTGACCAAAGCGAAAGTCAAATCCCACTCCGTCGCAATGACCCTGTCTGAACGTTTATTAGGAGGCAAATCATGTGAAAAAGCTACTAGTGAATATACTCTGGAGGGCGTCTCTACTGAAAAAACCACATGACCAAACCCGTTTCCATCAAGACTCCAATCGTGATATAGAAAATTCCATTTCTCAGAAAAAATACGGCGTAGAAGTTGCCGCATGAAACTTAAACGAGTTTGATGAAATGAACCGATTCTGGTTAGTTTCATCACCTTATCAGGAGAGCGGTAAAAATTAATTTTTTCTTCTATTTTATGTTTATATTTCATTTTTCTCTACTTAGTAGCTTTATCTCCAGCTACTGCTAAAACCTTAGAATACCTCAGATCAATACCCACTTAATCAAAATTTTTTTCAAAAAAGCGAAACCAGTTATTTCCCATTATATTGGCCACCTCTGCAGCATCAAAACCTACATTTCTTAATCCTTGGGCCAAAATTTTAAAGTCTTTATTACCTTTGTACCATGAGGGCATTTCCGGAAATCCAGGCGATTCCCTTGAGCCCTCTCCAAAGTCTTTTGCTTTTGTCCATCTGCCATTTCTCATCCATTCCACCACGCTGTCAGGTTGATCTTGACAAAGATCTGAACCGATACCCAATTTTTCTATGCCCATTGTTTGGGCACAATCATAAATCATTTGACAGAAGCTTTCCATAGTACAATTAGATCCTCCCTTTAAATGGTGCGGGTAAAGCGAAAACCCTATCATCCCTTCATTCCTACTTAATGCCTCTAAAACAGACTTAGATTTATTTCTTTTTGCCGGATGCCAAAAAGCAGCATTTGCATGACTAATAACAATTGGGGTCTGAGAAAACTCTATAGCCTCAAGTGTTGAATTCTCTCCTGAATGACTCATATCGATGATAATACCTAACCGATTCATTTCTCTTATGACTTCCTTGCCCATTCTAGTCAAACCCATGTCTTCATTTTCATAGCAACCAGACGCTAGCAAAGATTGATTATTATAGGTCAACTGCATGAACCTCACACCAAGTTTGTGCCAAACTTCCAAAAGCCCAATATCATCTTCAATAGGTGATGGGTTTTGAAATCCGAAAAAAATCGCAGTTTTACCTAACTTCTTAGCTTTAGATATATCACTCGAACTAAAACCTTGAAAAATTAATTCGTGGTATTCCTCAAAATAACCATGCCATCTTTCAAGATTTAAAATGGTTTCTCTGAAAGTCTCATGATAGGCAATGGTAACATGTACTGCATCAAGGCCACCCTCCCGAACCTCCAAAAAAATCTTTTCGGACCAATTTGCATATTGGAGACAATCAATTTTATAATCCATTAAGTTCGCCCCATTTTAAAAACCTATTTTTTCTTTATCTCTTCATACCACTTAGCCAAAATCAACCTTTCCTCTGGCTCCATCGCACTCAAGTTATTAGGCGGCATAGAATTGCTGATTGCAGCGTGAATATAAATTTGTTTTGCATACTTTAATACATCAGTAGAAGTCTCTAAAATAACCCCTTTGGGAGGAACATACATATTGTCCCAAAGAGGTTCCTTAGCATGGCACATCGTGCATCTATAAGATATAATCTCTGTAACTCCTGCCAGATTAATTAATTCTCCATATTCATCGTTGAATTTTACCTCGTCCAAATCAGGCTTAAGGTGTTCCGGTCGATAAGTGCTTAAGAATATTGCAATAAAAATAAGCATTACAGTGATTACCCAAGTCCAATATGGAGAACCTTTCCCCGCATGCTGCGAGTTGAAAAAATGCCTTATTGAAACACCTGTCAGAAAAATAATTAACGCAATAACCCAGTTAAACTCCGAAGTGTATACTAGTGGATAATGAATGGAGATCATTAAGAAAAGTACTGGCAAAGTTAGGTAGTTATTATGAGTTGACCTCTGTTTTGCTACCTTACCGTAAATACTATCAGGCACTTTTCCAGCCTTCAAATCAGCTACTACTATGCGTTGATTGGGAATAATTATGAAAAATACATTGGCGGACATCAGCGTAGCCGTAAATGCACCTATGTGAAGCATAGCAGCCCTTCCACTAAAGACCTCAGTATATCCATATGAAACAATTGCTAAAATAAAAAACAAAAGGATCATTAGGCCTGTCTGGGAGTCACTCAGGAAAAATTTACAGGTTGTATTATAAATCACCCATCCAAGCATAAGTGAGACGATAGATATTGATACAGCAGTAAAAACATCAATATCCAATACATCCACATCTATTAGAAACATCTCCGCTCCTCCATAGTAAACTATAGAAAGAAGAGCAAATCCAGAAAGCCACGTTGAATAGCTTTCCCATTTAAACCAAGTCAAATTATCGGGAAGATTAGGTGGAGCTACATTGTATTTTTGGAGATGGTAAAAACCGCCTCCATGCACTTGCCAAGCTTCTCCTTGAATACCCTTTGAATGGGAAGAGTTCTTTCTTAGGCCCAAATCTAATGCTATGAAATAAAAAGAAGAACCAACCCAAGCAATGCCCGCAACAACATGAAACCATCTCACAGATAATTCTAACCAATTCCAGATATAAAATTCAAACATTGCTTCTCTTCAACTTATTACTTAGCTACCCCGGTAGGTTGAATACCCGTATGGCGAAACAAGTAGCGGAACGTGATAATGCTTACTAGCATCTTCAATGCCAAAGCGGACAGGAACAACATTTAGGAATGGATTATTGGCTGGTTGACTATTCCTCATTCCAAAATAGTCCCCAATATAAAAAGAAATTTCGTATATTCCACAAACAAATTTTTCACCCTCGAGTAATGGCGTGTCCGTGCGCCCATCTTTATTTGTATATGTCTCAACTAACTGCTCCTGGTGGTCTGCCTTTAAAATTGACAACAACAATTTAACATTTCCTGCAGGCAACCCCGAGGAAGTATCTAAAATATGAGTACTTAACCAACCTTGCAAATGATCACTCCATTAACTAAAAAATTTTCATTTTGTGCATTTATGTTTAAGATAAGAATACCATAATTGATAGCTTAGAAAAGATATAAGGTAAATAATGAAATATCCGCGCGACCTAACAGGCTATGGAGAAAACAAACCAAGATTCCTTTGGCCAAACAAATCCGTAATAGCAGTACAATTTGTAATTAATTACGAAGAAGGAGGAGAAAATAATATTCTTCATGGCGATGAAGGCTCAGAAGCATTTCTGTCTGAAATAATTGGAGCAGAATCCTGGAAGGGTCAAAGACACTGGAACATGGAGAGCATATACGAATATGGAGCGAGGGTCGGCTTTTGGAGATTAAAAGATATTTTTACAAATGCAAAAATTCCAGTAACAGTTTATGGAGTTGCAGAAGCATTAGCACGTTCTCCGTTACAAGTAAGAGCGATGATAGATTCTGGTTGGGAAATCGCATCTCATGGACTAAAGTGGATCGATTATCGAGATTTTTCCTTAAAAAAAGAAAAAGAATTTTTTAATAAAGCACTGGAGTTACATGAAGCTACAACTGGCGCCAAGCCTAAAGGTTGGTACCTCGGAAGGTGCACTTCAAATACAATTAAAATAGCTTGTGAATATGGTAATTTTGACTACATTTCTGACAGTTATGCTGATGAACTTCCTTATTGGCACCATCATAAAGGTACTGAAAATTTAATTGTCCCATACACTTTGGATGCAAATGACATGAGATTCGCGACATCACAAGGATTTAATTCTGGTTCGCAATTTTATGATTACCTTAAAGATACCTTTGATTGCCTATACCATGAAGGAACAATGGGATACCCAAAAATGATGTCAATTGGACTCCATTGCAGGCTTGCAGGTAGACCAGGTAGAGTCCAAGCTATTAAAAAATTTATAGAATATACACAGAAACATAATAAAGTTTGGTATGCTAAAAGAATTGATATCGCAAAATTCTGGAAAAAAACTTTTCCTCCCAGCTTGTTTAATAATCGTCCTTCTGAAATGAACAAACTGCAATTTATTAAAACATTCCAAAATGTTTTTGAGCACAGTAAATGGATTGCTACTAAAACTTATGAAAAAGACTTAAGTGCACAGATGAACTCCGCAAGTGGATTACACCAATTTATGTGTACAAATTTTCGCCTTGCCAATCGAAAAACTAAACTGGACACTTTATTAGCCCACCCAGATCTCGCAGGAAAGCTTGCAGAAGAAAACAAACTCACGAAAGAGAGTAAGTTAGAACAAAAATCAGCGGGCTTAAACAGCTTATCGGATAGACAAAAAAAGGAATTCTCAAATTTAAATAAAAGTTATCGGAAAAATTTTGGATTCCCTTTTATATTGGCGGTAAAAAATAAAAATCCAGACGAAATTTTGGCGAATATTAAGATTCGCCAAAACAGTAGCTTAGATATTGAATTTGAAACAGCTTGCCGAGAAGTAGAAAAAATTGCCCTATTAAGATTAAAAGAAATTTTTGGCAAGCTATGACTGAAATTAGCATAGAACCATTAACCCAAAGTAATTTTTCACCTTTTGGGGATGTTATCGAAACAAATGAAAGAAAATATGAATTAATAAACGAAAACCTATGCAAGAAGTTTGGCAATCTATCAACATTGAAGATTAGCAAAAATGATGTTGCCGGCTTTTCAATTTTTGAGAGCAAAGCCCAAAATTTGCCTTTTGAACTAAAGTTTATGGAAAGACATCCATTGGCCTCTCAAGCTTTTATGCCTTTAAATGGTGAGACCTTTTTAATAACTGTTGCTTTTGATCAAAAAAATAATCCCGAAAGACCTAGAGCATTTAGAACGAACGGCAAACAAGGCATAAATATTAATCCAAATATCTGGCACGGCGTACTCTGTCCCTTAGAAAAAGATGGGAACTTCCTTGTATTAGACAGATTAGAAACTAGCAATAACCTTGAGATTCATACATTCAGCACACCAATCACCATAAATTCAGGAACATAAATTGAATAATATTTTAATTAGGAATTGTGCCTTCCTAGCAACAATGAATGAAGATAGAGACGAATTGGAAGATATAGATGTTCTTGTCTCCCAAGGAATAATTAGGGAGATTGGACACAATATTACCATAGACGCAAAAACAAAAATTATCGATGCAACTCGATGTATTATTACCCCTGGTCTTATAAATACTCATGACCATTTGTTTCAATCGCTCACAAAGACTGTCCCAAAGGCTCAAAATGCCTCCCTATTTAATTGGCTAAAAATTCTCTATCCAATATGGGGAAAAATGAACCCTGAACAAATTTTCACCGCTACGCAATTAGGCCTGGCGGAACTAGCGTTATCAGGATGCTCTCTTAGTGCAGATCATATGTATATCTTTCAAAATGGTTGCAAATTAGACGACTCAATTGAGGCAGCCTCAGAATTGGGTCTACGATTTAATCCGACAAGAGGAGCCATGAGTGTTGGTGAAAGTAGTGGAGGTTTGCCTCCTGACAATCTAATCGAGAACGAGGAAAGCATCCTGTTAGATATGGAAAGAGTAGTTCAGAAATTCAATGATACGTCTGAGGGTTCTATGTTACGCGTTGGGCTGGCTCCATGTTCACCTTTTTCTGTGAGTAATGATTTAATGCGGCAATCAGCTACGCTGGCACGAAAATTAGGAGTTAGACTACATACCCATTTGGCTGAAAATACTGAAGACGTGAAGTTTTCTTTAGAAAAATATGGGTGTACACCTGGAGAATATGTCCAGGAACTTGGCTGGGTAGGACATGATGTCTGGCACGCCCATTGTGTGAAACTTACAAAAAAGGAAATCCAGATTTTTAAAGATACCTCAACTGGTATTGCTCATTGCCCATGCTCAAATTGCCGATTAGGTTCTGGAATAGCTCCAATTGCGAATATGCTAAAGAAAGGAATTAACATTGGTCTTGGAGTCGATGGAGCAGCATCTTCTGATAGTTCTCACCTTCTGAATGAAGCACGTCAGTCCATGCTATTACAAAGGCTCACTTACGAAGGAAAAAAATTTAGCGCAAGAAATGCCTTGGAGATTGCAACTATTGGTGGAGCGCGAGTTTTAGGAAGAAATGACCTTGGCTCTATTGAAGTAGGAAAAAGAGCAGATCTTGCTCTTTGGAAATTAGACGAATTAAGTCTGGCAGGGACTTGGGATCCTATAGCATCTTTAATATTTACCGGACCTCATTATGTGCAAAGTTTAATTGTAGAAGGAAAAATGGTAGTGGAAGATGGCAGATTACTATCAATTAGCTCTAAAGACATTATAAATAAGGCAAAAAAATCTCTAAAGGAGTTAATGGACAAACATTGATTTCTTTCATCAACTCTTCCAAAGTAGTGGCAAGAAAAGTGCCATAACAATTAAAATTTCCAAGCGCCCAACAATCATTGAAACTGTCAAAACAATTTTTTCAGGATCCCCTAGTGAGCTAAAATTGCCTGTTGGACCAATAACCGGACCTATACCAGGGCCAACATTTGCCAATGCTGTAGTCGCTCCAGACAGAGCTGTAATAAAATCTAAGCCCATAACTCCAAGTAAAATGGTGACAATCGCTAGGGACATAAAAAAACTTACTATCATTATTATGGCTGAACGGAAAATGGGTTCATCAACAACTTGCTTTCCATAGTGCATGAGAAATACGCCTTTGGAATACACAAGCTCCCGTAAGGAAGATTTGATTAATTCTGTCATAATAATAAATCGGTAAATTTTTATCCCTCCTGAAGTAGAACCTGCACACCCACCAATAAAAATGAGCACAAAAAATAATACTGGGCCGATCATACCATAAGACATGAAATCACCAGAAGCGTATCCAGTGGTACTAATTATCGATACTAGATTAAAAGCTCTGTTAGAAAATTCAGCAAATGATAATGTTGATAAACTAAAATCCAGCATACACAAAACAACTGTCGAGAAAACTATGATACCAAGAAAAACAAATATCTGAGGGTCAGGTTTAGGAATATTTCTAGTGAAGAAAATTCCAATAAAGAAATTGAATGGCAAGCCTCCTATTATCATAAAAACAATTGCAATCCAAAGTATGAATAAGGAATTAAAATATCCAAGAGAATCGTTATGAGTGGAAAAACCGCCTGTTGAAACTGTTGTCATCGCATGAACGACGGCGTCAAATATTCCCATTCCCGCAATGTAATAAGCTGAAGTACATGCTAGTGAAAGAATTAAATAAATAAGAATTATGGTTTTGGAGATTTCAATTAACCTTGGTAGAGGTTTTTCTGCTCTATCCGAACTCTCCATTCTAAAAAGTTGCATTCCCCCAACTCTTAAAAAAGGAAGCAAGATAAGACCTAGAGATAATATTCCCAATCCTCCAATCCATTGAATCATTGCCCTCCAAAGAAGAATGGGCCTATCTCTAATATCAAGATCGGAGATAATAGTTGATCCAGTCGTAGTAAGTCCCGAAACTGCTTCAAAGACAGCATCTACAGATGAAAGCGGCTTATCTCCTAGCATTAATGGAAGAGAGCAAATTAGTGGGCAAATCCACCAAAGCAAGTTTACAACTATAATTCCAAATCTTGCAGAAACCCTTGGAGTTTCTCCTCTTGATGCTAGTGTCACCAAAAGACAGATCATACTAGAGGTGGTTGCTGCCCAGAAAAATGGCCCTCCCCCATTCCAATTGAAAATTAAAGATATAATCCAAGGAAAGTACATTAGAACAGAAAAAAGCAATCCTGCTAAGGAAACAATTTGGCAAGCTGAACGTAATTCATGTGCTAACATTAAAAAAACTTTGCCCCCAAAATAAATCGCCAGAAAATTATTAAGTAAAAAAATAAAGCAATTAGGGCAATCTATCAGGTATATCTGCTTTTGAAAAATATAAAATCAAAACTGTGAAACCTATATTAATCTAGATTAAATTTGCAATGGATAAAAGGAAACCAATTAAACCCATCAATATAACTATAGACCAAATCGGGAGCTTACTTACAAATAAAAGTAAACTTGAAATAATGATTAATAATAAGCTTCCCATTTCCTGTACCATATTAAAAAGTATTGGGTTGATAAAATTAGCAAACAATAATCCTACTACACCTGCATTTATTCCCTTTCCCATCTTAAAAAAAATAATATTTCTCTGAAGTCTATGCCATATATGCAAGCAACCAGGAATAATTAGAAAGGTTGGTAAAAAAATAGAAATAAGAGCAAATAATGCAATTAAAACCTGAGGACCTTTGCTATAATCCTCTCCTAAAAGCATTCCAAGGTAACCTGAAATAGTAAACAAAGGACCTGGGATAGCCTGCACCAAACCGTATCCTGTTAAAAATTCGTTTAGTGACACAAAATTACCGTCTACAAAAAAACTTTTGAGAAAAGGTAAAACAACATGCCCTCCTCCAAAAACCAACGCTCCAGCCCTATAGAAACCGGAGAAAATTGAAATTAAAAACCCTTCAACAGGAAAAAAACTTAATGCCAGAAACACAAAAAACCCAAATAAGGTTACAATAGGGACAAATGATTGGCTAACTTTAAAATTTAGTAAACTTGGTTCATTTTGAGGAAGCTCCAAAAACATCAACCCAAATAACCCGGATAATAAAATTGCTAAGACCTGAAACCCAGGGCTAGGAAATAAAAGCACTAATATAAATGAGGAAAATGCTATGAATAAGGTGGCAAAAGTTTTGCAAAAACTCATAGTCATTGATAATACCGCCTGAGCAACAATGGGCACAACAACGGCAGACACTCCTAAAGCCACTCCATTCAAAAATCCTTTTTCGGTTGAAAGGATTCCAAAGCCTAGAAAAACTACTATGCAAAATGCCGGAAAAGTAAAACCCAACCATGCCGCAAATGCTCCCAACCACCCTCGTTTAATGTAACCAATTGAAAAACCTACTTGGCTAGATGTAGGACCAGGAAGAATTTGGCATAAACTAATTAGCGACACATATTCGTTAGTGGTTAACCACTTTAACTTGTCTACAAATTCTTTTTTAAACAAACTAAGATGAGCTGTTGGACCACCAAATGCGATAAGGCCAAGACTTAGAAAGGTAAATAAAATATGTGAAATACTTATTCTTCTACTACTATCACTCATTAACTTGTTATATTTTTTCCACTAATTACTTCTAAAGAATAATTGCTCATTCCCAAGCCGAAAAGAATCAATAATTTCTTGACCTTTTTCTGACATGAGCCATTTCACAAACTTTTCTGCATCTGAAATGTTTACGTTCGGACAAAAATTTTTATCTATTACAATTATTCCATACTGATTAAATAATGCAGGATGACCTTCAAATAATATATCTAGATCACTCTTATTCCTAAACGAAATCCAAGTAGCTCTATCTGTTACGGTATAGGCATTTTTACCAGCCGCAATATTTAGGGTAGCACCCATTCCAAGTCCGGTTTCTAAGTACCAACCTCCAGAGTATTTTAGTGGATTTAAATTAGCTAGCTCCCATAGTCTATTTTCTTTCCTATGAGTTCCGCTATTATCTGACCGAGAAAGAAAAATTTTTTGTGATTCATATATTTTTCTTAAAACAGTTTTAATATCAGTATCATTTCTCAGATTTAGTTCATCATCAATCGGACCAACGACTATAAAATCATTGTACATTAAATCATATCTTTTTACTCCGTAGCCCCTGTCTACGAAGTCAATTTCTGACTCTTGGTCATGAACTAATAATACATCTCCATCACATCGCTTTGAATTTTCAATAGCTTGCCCTGTTCCTACAGCGACCACCTTAACATCTACATCAATCGACTTTTTAACTAATGGTAATATATAGTCGTAAAATCCTGAGTTCTTTGTAGAAGTTGTTGACTGCAAAATTATTTCTCCTGCCACTAACCTAGAAGCTGATAGAAGAAAAATAAAAATAGACAAAACTTTTATCATAACCATAAGATTCCTATCTCAAAAGCTTGCCTGCCAGATAATCTCTGGTGTGGGAAGAGGTTGGTGTCTTGAAAAACCTTTCTACATCTCCCTCCTCCACAACTTTTCCATTATATATCATTATCGCATACCGAGCCAATCTAAGAGCCTGATGAATATCATGAGTAACAAAAATGATCTTGGTGTCATTTTCGGCCTTCGCTTTAATGATATCTTCTATGAAAAAGGTTGTAGAAGGATCTATCGTAGAAGTAGGTTCATCAACTAACAAAATCTTTGGTCTAGAAATCAGAGCCCTAGCCAAAGAAAGTTTTTGCTTTTCACCACCAGAAAGCAACCTAGCTGGTAGTTTCATTTTGTCTACAAGCCCAACTTTCTCAAGCATAGCAAGTACCTCATTTTTCTGATCCTTGCTCAAAAAAAAGTTGTCTCGCCTTAAACATACCGCAATATTCTGATAAACACTTAACCTGAGAAATGTTGGAGTTTGGAGCACCATGGACTGATGCCCTCCTTTATCGGAAACTGGCATGCCATTCAGCCTTATTTGGCCAAAAGTAGGTTTCTCAATACCTTGAATTAATTTTAGCAACAAACTTTTTCCGGCTCCGTTAGGTCCTAGAACTACTGTAATACCAGGTTTATCCATCTTTAAATAATCTATATTAAGAAGAGGGTTTCCTTGATATGAAAAATTCAGGTTTTCTATCTCAACAGTAGCGTGAACTTTATTAATCATAACCAAACCTTTTTGCTATGACTTTTAGAACAAAAACTGTGAGATTTACCACTAAAGCTATGAATAACAAAATCAAGCCCAACGCTATAGCCAAGGACAAATCCCCCCTTGAGGTATGCATAGCGATTGCTGTGGTCATCATTCTTGTGACATGATCAATATTGCCACCCACTATAATTACTGCCCCAACCTCCGATATTGCTCTGCCAAATCCAGCTAAAAAAATTGTCAAAAGTGCGTATCTTGCATCCAAAAGATAAACCCAGAACTGTTGAGATTTTTTTACCCTTATTGACAAAAAGAGTTCCCTATATTCCATAAACAACTCTTCAACTTTTTGGCAAGTCAAAGAGGTCACAATTGGGATAATGAGTATCATCTGGGCAATAATCATAGCATATGGAGTATACAAAAAATTCATCCACCCCAGTGGTCCTGATCTTGATAAGATCAAATATACCGAAAGTCCTACGACAACTGGAGGAAGGCCCATTAGCGTATTAAATAGTAAAATTAAAAAATTTCTCCCGAAAAATCTATTAATACCCAAAACTATTCCTAGTGGAACAGCTACCAAACACGACAAAATCAAGGCAGTAAAACTTACTTTTATAGATAGCCAAACTATCTCAAAAACTACCTCATCAAAGCTAATGATTAACACCAAAGCTAAATTTAATATTTCTATAATAAAATCCATGTGAAAATAGCTACAAAAATTACAAAACTAAAACAACTCGTAAGGTAAAAACTTAACCATAGAACCTACTTTAACGTTTGTTACATCTTCACCCAATTCAACTAAGCCGTCAGACCAAGATAAACTGCTTATTCTTCCAGATCCTTCAGATTTAAATATTTCCACGGATCCCATCGGATCTATTCTGGCTCTTAAAAATTCTGTGCGCCCTTTCTTTTTTAATTTAGAAAAATTAGACTTTATAAGAAAGGATTTAGGCTCTGAAAATGTGCCCCCTGCTAATGAGTCTAAAGAAGGCTTTAGAAAGATAAGGGCACAAACAAAAGCAGCAACAGGATTTCCTGGCAAAGAATAAATGGGGATTCCCTCTATAAAACCCATAGCAAAAGGTCTTCCTGGTTTAATTGCCACTCTCCACAAAACTAAATCACCCTCTGAATTCAAAAGTTTTGACACAAAATCTCTATCTCCAGCTGAAGCTCCCCCGGTAGCCACAATTAAATCTAATTTACCCTTGTTAGACTTTATTTTTGATTTAAGACTTTCCTCACAATCTCTAACAATACCTAAATCAAATGTGTTGTGCCCCCAGCTCTCAAGCTTTGATATTATCATCGGCCTATTGGAATCATAAATCTGAAAATTTTCTGCCCTTTTATTATCGTCAACCAATTCATCTCCAGTCGAAAGGACTCCAATATTTAACCTTTCAACAACATTTACATCCAGTACACCCACCGAAGTGAGCAATGCTAAATCCTGAGACCTTAATTTATGGCCCCTTTTGAACAACAATTCGCCAGCTTTTTTATCCTCACCCTCATTTCTTGTATTCTCCCCTTTCTTTATCTTAGTGGGTACTTCAAAATTTGATGTCTGCTTTAAAATATCTTCCTTTAAAATAACTGTGTCAGTTCCAGGAGGTATAGGGCCTCCAGTTAGAATCTTCACGCCTTCACCTTTTGATATTTTCTCACTTGGAAATTTTCCTGGGCCAATGGTATGAGAGGTTATCTTTATAATTCGACTTTCCCCATTTTTGGGGTATCGAAAAGCGAATCCATCTACTGCAGAATTAGACAAAGGCGGACTAGATCTTTGAGCAAATACATTCCTTGATAAAATGCATCCCATTGAATCAAAAGTTTTAACCTTTTTTTCAGTTTTCTTTGGAACAATGCAGCTTTTTAATTTGGCAAGAGCCTCAGGTACAGGGGTCCAATAAAAACCTTTTGGAAGACCAATTTCTTCCTTTATATTAACTTTTTCTGTCATTATTTTCCCAAATACAATTCGTGAACCGAAACTGCCGTTCTATCTATAAAATCAACAATTTTTTTTATTTCATCAAACTTAAATTGTTCCTGCTTACAGTTAAAATCTTTTAAGTCATGCACTATTCCTATAATGCTAGAATCCGATTCTATTAGGGGCTTTTTCGGGCAACCTAGTCGATAGCATTCGATTTTAGGGTGTTTTTCACTTTTGTACCCTTCGACTATAATGAAGTCTACTGGGTCAAGCTTTCCTAAAAGTTTCTCGAGGGCTGTATCTTTTTCATATGCCTGAGAACTTATCATTGCCCATAGGTTTTCTGAAGAAACAATGACCTGAGTGGCCCCTGCTTGGCGGTGTCGATAGCTATCCTTTCCTTCCTTGTCAATTTCAAA
>Ga0066856_10000071_pt1 | contig 30773 bp, 20 predicted proteins | sample ETNtaG_5_FD_65605 | JGI IMG/M metagenome (GOLD analysis project Ga0066856, IMG submission 65605) | Marine microbial and viral communities from oxygen minimum zone, Eastern Pacific Ocean - ETNP201406SV205 | ecosystem: Environmental > Aquatic > Marine > Oceanic | place: Pacific Ocean: Eastern...
AGTTCAGAATATCTCTTCTCCTGGGGCCACAAATATCGTTATGATACGAACCTCCGATGAAGAAATCAAATTTTATCATGATGAAATCGGAGTATATGGCCCAGTCACAAGATATGGCATGTACGCCTTAGGAGACGATGAAATCGGTCTTTCAAATCTCATTGGGGAGGGCCATGTTATCGGGGCAGGATCAATAGGCGATGATTCGATTGTAATCATGTCTTCACCGTCTGGCCAAATAAGTGCTAAGAAAGTGGCCTACATCTATCTTAATGATGATGATGATTCAGACAAAGGAATTCTAGAATACCTACTAAGTCCTCTACCTGGTGAAACTAAAGAAGAGAAGTTGACTTCTCTTGCTATGATTGGTGCTTTCCTAATCGTATTATTTGGCTCGGTACTAATAATTCTCAAGCGCTCACACCGCCAAGAAGAAGAGATAGAAGTGTCTGCTGAAAGTGGCGATCTCGAATTACTCATTGAGGCTGAAGAGGACGATATAGGACTAATTGCAATTGATGCAGATGGTTCTGAAGAGTTAGTAGTAACTGTAAATCAACCAAAGGTTGTACTCGATGATGAATTTGAATCCGAGGCGCCTGATTTATCATCTGAATTAGAAGCTAAGGTTGAAGCCGGAACTGCTTCAAAGAGACTAGAACGCAGAATAAAGAGAAAAGAGGATAGGGAAGCCAAGGAGAGATTCGATGAGATTACCAAGAATCTACCTCCTATTCCACTACCTGGTGCTATTAACGAAAAGCCATTACCAATTCTTGGAGATTTACCTCCACTACCTATGCCGCCAGCCCCTGGTGAATTACCACTTCCAAACCTAGGTAACTTACCTCCGCTACCACTTCCTGAATCTGGTAAGTTGCCTCCTCTACCATTGCCGGCCATGCCTGCTCCTGAGAGGAAAGTCACTTGCGGTTCATGTGGAGCTGGAATCACTGTCAAAGATATGACATTGAGAAAGATGCCTTGTCCTATCTGTTCCGAGATAATCGAGATGTGAACACCATGTGTGGTATTTTTGGTTTCATAGGAGAGAGATCAGCGGCTCCTTTGCTAATCGAAGGTTTGCGCCGTCTAGAATATCGTGGATACGATTCTACTGGTTTAGTAGTCAAAAACGGCTCATTGCAGATGTACAAAAAAGTAGGGAAAGTATCAGAGTTATCTAAAATTTTACCAAATCACATTGAGGGGGACACAGGTATTGCTCACACTAGGTGGGCAACACATGGTTCAGTTACAGAAACAAACGCACACCCTCACTTGAATACAGACGAATCAATTGCAGTTGTCCATAATGGTATAATCGAGAATTTCCGAAGTTTGAAAGGAAGATTAGAATCTAGAGGTATTAATTTAGTTTCAGAAACCGATTCTGAAGTTCTTGTGCACATGATTACCATTGGCATAGAGTCGGGTCAAGAGCCATTAGAGGCTGTAAGACAAACCCTGAACAGAGTAGTAGGGACATGGGGCCTATGTGTATTATTCAAGGAATATGACCTGATTGTTTGTGCGAGAAATGGTTCCCCATTGATCATTGGACAAGGAAATGGAGAGTCATTTGTTTCATCAGACCCACATGCCTTATCACACCATACTCAGAATATGTTCATTTTAGAGGATGGCGATATGGCGACCCTGACAAGAAATGAAATCAAAATCTCGAAACTTGATGGAGGAAATTCTTCCACTAGTATGACAGTATTAGAAGACGAGTGGGGCGAAGCCGATATGGCCGGATATCCTCATTACATGCTGAAAGAGATTCACGAACAACCTGAAGCTTTACGAAGATGCATAAGCGGAAGATTGGATAAAGCAAATGGAAGTGCAAGATTGGGTGGCCTAAAACTCGAACCTGTACGGTTGAGAAATTCACCATTAGTTCGTTTGATTGGATGCGGTACTGCATTAAATGCTTGTAAAATCGGTCAATTAGCGATAGAAGGATTGGCAAGGATTCCAGCAATTTCGCACATTTCTAGTGAATTTAGGTACAACGACCACGTAATCAATCCTAATTCAATACATTTCGCAGTATCGCAATCCGGTGAAACTGCAGATACTCTTTCTGCTGTTAAGGAAATACAACTCAAAGGTGGCGAAGTTCACGGTATAATCAATGTTGTAGGCTCTACCATTGCTAGGTTGTGCGGGCGAGGAGTGTACATTCATAGTGGGCCTGAACAAGCAGTAGCCTCAACAAAAGCATTCACAAATATGGTGGCATCATTGTTATTATTCGCTATAAGAATTGGAAGGACCCGTTCCTTTTCTAGAGAAAGAGGCAGAAGCATAATTGAAAATTTCGAGGAGATTCCTAAATTGATGGAGAGTTATCTTTCTAATCCAGGGCCTATTGATGAAGTCGTTGAATTGGTAAAGAATGCCAAGAGTGTGATGTATCTCGGGCGAGGACTTTCTGCTCCTGTTGCTAGCGAAGGTGCTCTGAAAATGTTAGAGTTAGCTTACATTCCATGTCTCGCTTATCCATCTGGCGAAATGAAACATGGTCCAATCGCTTTACTAGAAGAGGGAAGCCCAGTGATTGTCATTGCTCCTAATGATAAGCACAGAGACAAGACAATCGCTTCGATGCATGAATGCAAAGCGAGAGGTGCTAAAATAATTCTAATCCATGAAGAAGGTGACATCATTTCTGACGAAGCAGATGTTTCAATAGCAATCCCTTCTTGCGATCCTCTTCTTTCCCCACTACTCTCAGTCTTACCAACTCAGTTAATTGCTTACAAGACGGCCCTTGCTTTAGGATGCGACGTCGATAGGCCACGTAACCTAGCAAAATCAGTAACAGTCGAATGATTACTTAATAGAAAATCTCTGGTCTGCAGAGTTCCATAGAATTGGAGAATATCCTAATCTGTGATGGGTGTGTCTCATCTTGATAACACCAATCTTTCGTGTTATGTCGTCTCCAACTCTGTCCATAGTTAGATGCATTACTCCATCTGAAAGGTAATCTTCTACGCCATACTCACCGAATTGTTTGTGGTCTTCACCAGTCATTTCACAGATGAAGAAAGAAGTTAGCTCTAACCTTCGGCATGCTTCGAATAAGCGGAAGATTTCGTCACGAGGGTTTTCCATCTTAGTCAGTGTAAAGAATGCTCCTAGTGAGTCGAAAACTAATAACTCAAATCCAATAGATTGGCGGTAAGAGGTAAGTTGTTTGATCAATTGTCCCATCCAATCGATACGGTTGCTCATACCCTGTTCATCCAATTGAACTCGCAAATCGGATAAATCAATGATAGCGATACGGTTTCGGACGCGTGGATCATCAACGTTCATTCCCATATTGGACATGTGAGATCTAAGAGAGTCCTTACCCTGTTCTAGTGTCACATAAATTCCACTGGTCTCGCCGTATAGAACGGCATTATACAATAAAGAAAATGTAACGGAAGATTTCATTGCACCAGACTGTCCTGCAACTATGCAAATGTGCCCCTGCGGTATGCCGCCCTGCATATTTTCATCTAATCCTGCGATGTGTGTTGGAATCCTTTCTATGTCACTCACGTCGTCTCACCGGTACGATGTAACAGCGATGTTCTCTTCAAGGTGACCCCCGAACGGCATGTTATGGGAATCTGGTTGGCGAGTGGTTCGGAGAGACGCGCTCAGATTCTTCGAGATAGGTATGGAACCGTACACGTCGAAGCATTATCCGATGTCGATGAGACTCCTCCAACGGGTTCTGTATCATCTCAAGTACTAGCCATCTGCCGTCGTAAGGCAGAAGCAGTTCCAAGCGGCCATGGCTACAACGCAGTTTTAGTCGCCGATACTATGGTTGGTGACCCTGATGATATCAACGCTGCCATGGGTAAGGCTAGTGATAAATCAGGTGCTCTATCCATGCTGAAACGACTTTCAGGTCGTCGTCATCAAGTATGGTCTGCAACAGGTATCCAAATTTGTGGAGATTGGACATTCTTTGTAGAATTTGCAATTGTGGAAGTAGATGATCTAAGCATTGAAGAAATTGGTAACCTCATAGAATCTGGCTCATGGATTGGTAAAGCAGGTTCGTATGATCTAGCAGGAGATATGGGTAATCATGCAAGATTGATTGATGGTGATGAACTTACAGTACTTGGCTTTGCACCAAGTGCATTGCGACTTCTCGATTAATCATCGATTCTAAAACCAGGTCCTTGATCTGGATGTTTTAGATATTGGTCGTAAAACATCGGAGTTTTATGCCAGTCATCTAAACTAAAAATCACTTGTCTTATCCAATGTAGGAGTATCAGAACATATGATAATGCATACATGGCGATTCCTATTCGTGGGTATTCAGTAATTGATTCGCCAGTATACCAGCTGTTCATCATTGCGAATGTTGTAATTATACTGCCTACATTTAGTGAGATAAATATTAACCAAGTTGTTTTTCTTCTATGCAGTGACAACCTTTTGTGGTCATCATGGAGGTAATTTGCGAAGCCCCACAGTGCCTGCATTGCAAATCCAAAAATCAAGATCCATTTGTAAAACGACATCATGCCATCTGTTGTAACAACTAATTCCATTTTTTCCATGTAGGCTGCTAGACCTATGACTGGTAGCCAATACACAGACGCCAACATCATCTTGCTGTAAGGTTGGCCTTCAACTATTTTATCGATTATTTTCTTAGGGTTTAGTGCAATGAAGATGAATAGATAAGGAAACATTGCTAGTGAGGAATAGACTCTTTTTGATATGTCCCCATTTTCATATAATGGTACTGAACTGATTGATAAAAGCATCAATATTAGCAATGTTGCGAATACTTTGCCTATATGTTCAGGATTAATCAATTGCCATTTCAATCGCCTGTTAAAGTGGGAAATAATCGTAGATATTACTGCTAATGGAATAAATAAGTCAAAGATGATAGCCTCCGAGAAATAAATTGAGAAATCATTTCTACGAGCAACCCAAGATACTATGGTTATCAATCCTATAATTGGTAAAATCATACCGATTGCATATGAAAAAGGTCCTAAATTTTTGGAATCGACATTTCTGCTTTTGAAGATTTTTAATGCTGGAGGTCCGAGGATAAACAGCGATGTTGAGAGAAGGGTGATCCCGATTGTAGCCATTGAGTAGAATATTTCTTCTTCTCCAATCATTATTCCCAACATAATACAAAGTTGACCTAACATATTCATTCCGATATAACTTCGCATCAAGCTCTTATCGAATGCTTTTACATCGTATATCAAAGGAAGCATACTGAATCCAAGTCCAGCTATAATGCACATCATCCATCCAAGTCCAAGTTGAATTTTCAGAGCATGGCGAATATGTTCAGTGTTTGAATCCAGTAACCCATTGCTAGTTGTACCTACCCAAATAGCGGTGACAATGAAAAAAATCTGCATCACTACAGCGGTAAGCATCAGGTCGAGATATGACCCTGCTGCCAGATATTGAGGACTCGCACGCTCCTCATCCATTGACAGGAGCGAATAGTTCTAGGATATAATTGCTGAGTCTGTAATCTGTGTCACATCAGCAATGGCACTAGTCCAAGGTCATTCCTGCCCTCATCCATTGTGACATCTCTACCTGGTACGAGCAATAATTTGTCAGCATCATCAAGAGCATAAATATCAATACCCAGTTCATCGCCCATTTGTTTGAGGCTTCTTCTACACGCATTTGTTTGAGTATCCATGTGAATTAGGCCGTTTAGGTCCACGATGATTGTGTCTCCTCTACGTATTCTGTCTTCGATTTTCCTAAGAGGGAGACGATGCATCTTGTCTGGCTCAACATATCTCAATGCTCTATCTGGGAAATCAGTTGATTTTGAGGAATAGTTCGACAGGTCATGGAAAGCCACACCGTCTGGCGTTACGGGGCCAGTCCATCCTTTGGGCAATGCCGGTGAATGGCGAATTGGCTTAGGTATTGGTATAGGTGCTGGGGCTGAATTAACAGCCGGAATCTCTGTGGTTGTAGTCTCAGAGGATTGTAAAATTGGCTCGTCATCAGGACTAACAATTGTTAGTTGCTGTCCTGGCGCTTCAGCTTTCTTCGCCTTCCTTTTCTTGGGTTTTTTCATAGCCTCAGGTGCAGGAACTTCAGGGTCTGGAAAACCGAAGAACTGCCAAAGCGTACCCATATTGTCTCACTGCTCAAATGTCCAAGTCGTCTAGTAGATCGGCTAGGGCCTGAGATGCCTGCGTTGGTGCTGGTTCTTGAACCATCGTCTGATTGAGTAGCGATGGAGCCGGTTCTGTGTAGGTTTGAGTTTGAACCGGTTCAGGTTGAGCATAAGCAGGCGCAGCAGGTTGAGTATGTGTTGGTGCAGGTTCTAGGTTAGCTAGGTATTGTTCACCATAGTATGACCATTGTTCCATGGTCCAACCAACTGGCAATCCTGCTGCAGGAATCGGCGGTCCGCTGTTGGCCAATTCGGCTGGTACAGCAGGAATCGGTTCCTGAGTTTGTGCAGGTGCAGAATCCCATCCATAATCAGTCATGGATTTGGTTTCGATTATCTCAGTGTCACTTTCTCTTCCTCTAAGCAGTAGTACTGCAAGAAGAACAGCCATGATTATTCCTAGAATTGATACGGCTACAGTTGAATTTGTCATTCCGAACAAACCTTCAGAAGGTTTCTCTTCTACTTCTACAACTACAGTTGCAGTATCCATTTTACCATCATCATCGATTACTGTTAGGTTCACGAAGTATTTACCAGGAGTATTGAATTTGATTGTGTAATTTTCACCAAATCCATCTTGTGTCGCCCCTTCTGTATTTGGGTCATCCCAGATAAATTGCAAACTGTTTCTGTCGGTTGGTGAATCGGATGAATCACTTCCACTGAAGGTAATTGATTCACCTTCTGTGATGACGAAACCACCTTCAGGTACGAAAATACTTGCACCAGGAGGGCGATTAACTACGGTGACATCGATTGAGAAGGAGTCAGTTGCGTTATCATCATCCCATACATTAGCAGTAATTGTTCGCAGACCTGGAGTTGTCCAAGCATACATTAGGTCTGCTCCTTCTACATCACAATCATCGGTTGCGATTCCATTTTCATCGGAATCGATTGATATGATTAGGTCCCAACAATATCGAAGTTGATCAGCATCAGCAACATCGGTTGCGAATGCACTTAGGTTCAATATTTCGTCCTCGAATAATGCTTGCTGAGCAGGTAGTGAGTCTAGAACAGGTTCGATATTGTTAACTCGAACATATCCTAATACTTCTTCACTCACTATACCATCATTATCTGTTACGAATGCCCTAATTGTATGCAATCCAGAGTCTCCCCATGCTGCATTTATTGTAGAATCTGGACCTGATGTTGTTACAGTCCAATTTTGGTCGTAGTCATCAGGATACCAAGTGATTAACAAACTCTCTTTGTCAGATAGTGTATCGTCACCACTAATCTGTAGAGATGCAGCAACATCTTCGTTTATTGTCCAAGTTCCATCTTCTGCAGGAATGTAAGGAATACCGTCTACAGAGAATAACATCTCTCCAATAGTTGGTGCCACATTCAGTACCTCATAGGTCAGCATATCTGAAACCGATGCGTTGTCATCATCTGTGACAACGACTTCAATTTGGTGGACTCCTTCCTCTTCAGGACTAAATGTACAATATGGTCCGTATAACCCTTCATCACATGCACTGTCTGGCCATGAGATAGTCACATGTTGGCCAACCGGAGAAATAGTATCTATGTCTCCACTGTCAGTGGCATTGAAAGTTATTGATTCACCTGCGTTAACTGCGGGATTCATAGTTGTAAGATTGACATAAGGGTCTCGATTTAGAATTGTAGCATTCATTACCATCTCAACTTCGTCAAGTTCGTTATCAACCACGATAACCTTGACTTCCCATTCGCCATCATCTGCCCAAGCCCAGCTTGCTCTGCAGTTTGGTGCATCAATGAATTCGGTTCTTACGCCATCTTGAATTTCGAAGAAGCATCCTACGCCTCCTCCATCAATATCATATGAGCCAGAAGCGTCGATTGATACATTTTCAAATGTGTAAACATTGTCTAGTAACACCATATCTGCTACAGGCATTCTGCCGATGAAGATATCTAATGACGCACCGTTGTTAGATCGGTTTGCATCAGCGGTTACAGTTTCATCAGGGTCGACCATGAATGAAAGAGTCTTAATTCCAACAGGAGTATTACTTGGGACTGTCCAATTGACATCAACTCTAGCCTCTGAATATGGCGCTAGGGCTGGTAAGACTCCTCTAACAGTTGAACCGCCAGGTGTTGTAATTTCCATCTCGGTTGCTGGAGAAGTCAAGACACCTCTATTTTGAGCAGGTACTGAGAACTGAATCGTGTCGCCAGGTAATGCGTTGTATCCGCTAGCCAGTGATAGTATTACAGAGTCATTTCCACGAGTGCGAGTAACTATCATTGAATCTGGTTTAGCAACTAAGTCTACTCCAACAACGTTCAGATCCATTACAATAGTTGAGGCGCCAACTATCTTGCTAACAGGGTCCCAAATAATGACGCCATTGCTAGTCCAATCATCAGATGCGTTGGAGTGGTCACGACTTGAACCAACGTTGAAGCTTGGATTTACCTTCCCATCACTATCTGTAGTCAAACTCATTATTACTCCATCAATTTCGTAACGAAGTTGTAAATTCTTACCAACTTCATTTCCTCCATTAACTGTCATGTGACCTTCAACAGTGGTGCCTGCATTCGGCAATGTGGCAATGAATTGTGGTGTTACATCGATAACCAGATTTCTGATACCCGGTGATGATGAAGCAACATTTCCTGATGAATCCACTGGTGCATAAGTCTTCAATTTCCAATCGATTTGGAATCCAGCAGGGTTCACGATTCTGTACCAAGCGTAAGACCTCACTGCTGGACAGTACCACTCGAAACCACCTGGTGATCCGGTGTTATTCCAGTTGTTTACTTTGTATGAATCAGAGCAGCCAGTGTAATCTACACCTGAACCATCTTCACTTGGCTCACCATCTGCTGTAACCTGATATGTTGTATTATCCTCTACATATGGAGTATCAAATTCAGTTGGGTCAAAGTAATCAGAAGAACCTGTGACATTGGTTCCAGATTCGTAGGTGCTAGTCCATTGGTCACCTTTGCGCAACGGGAAATCATACTTTTCTCGTGGCGGCTCATACACAGTTGTGAATGTAATATCTGCTAGGTTCTGGCTCAAGAACCCGAGGTTATATGGTGCAAAATTAACTCCCAAGAAAAATTCAGAATCCCATACCGATAAATCTCTGACAAGAAGGATATCTGTGCCCTCGTAATCAATGTCTAATCTTCCAGAAATACCTTCAAGGGTGGCACCACTGTTGCCGGAACTGAATTCGCCTTCGATATCTACCTCGTAAACAAGAGTCTGAATTCCTTGAATTGTTTCAAATCTAATATCGACAACTTCGAATGTTGTGTCACCTGAAAGCGTTTGAATAGAAGCAGAAACATTCGCTTGCTGTATTAAACCAGCAACGTCGAATAGGGTTTCATACACCCATTTGTCTCCGATTCTCCAGTCCGGAACATCGTGAACGCCTGCGACTTCCTCGCCTGCGAACTTTGTTTCTTCAATGTCCAGATTATCAATCATTGAAAGGGGCCCATAAGCTGTCATCAAGACGAGAATAAAGATGGGGATTGCCTGTCGCATGGACATACGTAGTATGTCCGTTACTCTTTATTCTGTTCGTCGCCGGTTTCTTGCATCTCAAGGTATTTGTGGCCGTAATGTTGCCATTGTTCTTCAGTCCATCCGGAGGGCAATCCATCTTCGGGTATCTGAGGTGCATCAAGTAATTGATCAATATCTTGAGCGAAAACCTCTGAACTTCCAAACAGGTCCATATCCGGGGCTTCCATCGGTGCTTCAATTATTGGAATATCGTCATCATCCCAAACTGATTTACGTTTTCTCTGACCTTTTTTGAGGAAAATCACCAGTCCAGATATTACAAGTGCAATCATGACTAACTGAATGAAAGGATTTGCTTCATCCCCTGTTAGAGATTCCATGACTTCTTCGAATGCAGTTCTATCTGGTGAATCTACTTCGATGACGGTACTCTTACTACTTGGTTTGAGTATTTCTTCATCCCATGCAATGGCTTTCACTGTGAACTTTCCAGCACGGGGGAATTCGTATTGAACTACAGAGCCGACTAAATCAGCATCATTGTCAACAATTCCGTCACCGTCACTGTCTACTGAACAATCTACATCCCAGACCACAGTAAGATATTCTCTATCGATATTGGAATCCATAGTCATCGATGCATCAAGGGTTATCAATTCGCCTGCAATTGCTGAACTAGGGACTTTAATTCTGACCATCGGAGGTAGATTCAGAACGGTTACTGAAGCGGTTGATGAGTTTCTTGCTCCGTCATCATCAGTGGCATGGAATACGACATTGTAGGTTCCGGCATTTTGCCATGACCAAGTAAGATTTGTACCTTCGATATCACAATCATCATCTGCTGAACCAATTCCATCAGTATCTGAGCCTGGGTCAACATCCCAACAAATGATTAGTGAATCTAAGTCTGATGATGTGTCCCATGCTGTACCTGAAAGGCTGATGCTCTGGCCTTCAGCAACCGGCATTACTTCTGGTAATGGTTCGATTTGGGGCTCCAAATTTTGGACATCAATCCAGCGCTCAACCCAACCGCTATCTTCGCCCTCAGAATCAATTGCTTTGACTAGAATAGTCCGCATGCCGGATTCACTCCAAACAGCAGGTACTCTCGATTCACGGCCGTCTGTATCAACTCCAAATGACCATTCGTATCGTAATCCTTCTAGGTCATCTATCGAATCTTCAGCACGTGCAGATAGTTCCACAGGCTGATCTTCTTGGATTTGCCAAGTCATCTGGCCTGTGGCATCAATCAAGTTGCCATATTCGTCCCACATCGCCACAGCCACATCATGAGGAGCAATATTTGTGAACTCGATATCTATGGTGGCATATGTCTGATTCCCATCATCATCTGTTCCCACAGCTGTGAATGTTTGCAGGCCTTCTTCCCACGCAGTAGTTGTACATACTCTCGTATAGTAGCCCTCATCGCATTTGGCATTGGGCCAATGTATGTCAACAAGGCCAGGCCATGCGTCTTCTGAGTCTGTGTCATTAGCAAATACATACAGAGTGACAGGGTGTTCTACTTTCACCTGGCTTCTCTGAGATTGAATAGAAACGCTTGGAGCACGATTGTAAATTTCAACTTCAAGAATCTCCTCTGTAGAGTCGCCTTCTTCATCATTGACAGACACAAGAATAGAATAAATGCCATCATCAACCCAAGTCCAGTTGATATAACACCCACTTCGCATAACTCTATGATGAGCCATCGAATATGATCCATCATCATATTCAATATCGAACATGCACCAAACATCTCCGCCATCTTCATCAAAACTAGAAGATGCATCAATCAGTATTTTTTCGTTTGTCCAAGCGCTCTGATTGCTAGCAACATATGTCGGAGCACTACCAATAAACATTGGTAGAGTTCCAATATCGTTAGATTGGTCAGCATCATTAGGATTCGAGAGTTGGCGGTCCACTTCCCAAACTACGGTTTGGTTATCGATACTAGCATTGGAATCAATATTCCATTCAATCTCAAAGATATACTGCTCGTATAGTGCAAGTGCTGGTAACGCTTCGACTATTTCGTAGCCATCTGGGAATGTAATATGTGTAGTAGTTGCAATACTAGTTGTAATTCCTCGGTTGTAAACTGGTAATTGGATCGTTAAATTATCACCTGGTAATACATTGTATCCAGAAATAGAGTTCAAAGTAGTGACTTCACCACTACGGTTACGGAGAATACTAGCTCTTTCTAAAGCAGCAACTAAGTCAAGGCCAACTATGTTCTCATCGAGAGTTATTGTCGACACTCCATACATCCCACCGCTAGATGCAACGATTCCATGGCTTGCCCAATCAACGGTTGTTGCGGAAGTGTCAGTAGCATCACCTACTGAGACAATAGCCCAAGCACTTCCATTGGATGCAGTTACTGCATTGGTGGTGAAACCCTCTGCCTCATGTCTGATTTCAACATCAAGTCCAGATTGAGGATTACCTGCCGAATCAGTAATGTTAGCCCACACTTCAATCGGGGTGTTAAGTGCAGTTATTTGGGTTGAAAGTTCCACGTCGAGATTCATATTTCGATAACCAGGATTGGTGTTAGCAATTACTCCAGAAGAGGCAATAGGTAGGTATTGTTTCAATCTGAAATCGATGACTAATCCTATGTCTTCTTGAGTGTTAGACCAAGCCAAATTTCTTACTTCTGGGCAAAACCATTCGTAGGATGTTTCAGTTCCATTGTCGTCATAGGAGGTCAGTTCATAGGATGCATTACATCCTCCGTATCCTATTTGTTCTCCTAGATCATTAACCGGTTTACCAGTGTCAGTGATTTCCCAATTTGTGTGATTTGCACCACTTGTTGGTTGGGGGAACGGAGTGATATAATCCGAAGAACCAGACCACGCGGTGGATGAAACATAGGATGTATTCCATGTTTCTCCTATTCTGAGTGGGAAATCATAATTTTCACTCATCGGATCATATGTGGTGCTGATTGTAATATCTGCAACTTGTTGAGTTAGTGATGAGATTCCATACGGGACATATCTTACATTAAGTGATAGATCAGATGACAATTTTGCTAGGTCTGAAACTCTTCGAACTTCATCGACTTGATATTGAATGTACAAGTTGCCAGTATAGGATTCAAGGGCTACTCCACCTTTGTCAAAATCTGCTTTTGAAGAGGTCAGATAAACCAATGTAGAAACCCCATCTATGTCAACTTCGGTAACTGAATCAACAGTTGTGGTGGCATCACCGCTGATTGTTCCAACTACTGCGTCTACTCCGGCGTCCTGAATTAGAACAGTTGGATCGAAATACCCAGAGTAAATCCACTTGTCTCCAACACGCCATGTAACAACGTCAGATACCCCTGGGTCTTCGCTACCAATACCCCCCGCACTAACTTGCGGGAAGACCACAAGGGACGAAAGCAGAAGGATGAGAGCCATCCCCACTTCTCGGCGCATGATTGTATTATGTCAATGGCGGATAGATATAGATGAGGGCGGCACGAGTTTTCCAAAAGGGATTGTAAAATAACAATAAAAAGGTCATTCAGCCCTGAAATGCCATAATAGGGAATACACTCATGACAAATGCCAAACTCGGCCAAACATGCGCTGGTTTGCCTTCAATGGCGATGCCGATGGAATCTGTTCTATGGTTCAATGGGGGCTAGTGTATGGTCTTGAAGGAAAAACCATTACTGGCGTCAAGAGAGATATCGACTTACTTAGTAAGATAACTCCTGAATCCGGAGACGAAATCATTTGCATGGATATTTCACTTGCTAGGAATCATTCCAGAGCGAGAGAATTATGTGAAAGGGGTTTCAAAATTACTTGGTTTGATCATCACTTAGCTGGTGAGCCAATAGACGGATTAGACGCACATATCGATACCTCGTCAAATGTATGTACTGCGAAAATAGTTGAGAATTTTTTGGGTGTAGAATCGGACTGGGCTCAAGTGGCATTACACGGGGATGGACTTTCAGTCCACTCTTCTAAACCTGAATTCACAGAGTTGGGGGAACTTCTGAATTACAATGGGTACGGCGCTAATTTAGATGATTTACACTTCCATCCAGATGTGTTAATGCGCCTTTGCTTAGAATCGAAGACCCCTGGAGAATTTTTGCAGACTCCTGCATTTGAGACATTGAAGGAAGGTTTCGCGGATGACATGAAAAATGTGGAATCAATAAACGAAGTCGATGGTATCTATCTCTTGCCTAATGAAGCATGGGCTCGCCGAGTAGTTGGTGTAATGGCTCACAGAATCAATTCAACAGGGCCCGGACCTCATGTCATTGCAATCGATAAAGGCCAGACATTGCAAGTTTCTCTTCGTGGAGATGAAGGGATTGGAGACATATGTTCAATGTTCGGTGGTGGAGGTCGTGCAACAGCTGGTGGCATCGATGCACTCCCGAAGGAAGAAATAACAGCCTTGATGAATGAAGTCAACTCCCGTAGGTCTGCTTGAGGTGCAATTATGCATGACCGAATGACCCATCTCCAACGATTGGAAGCCGAGGCTATCCACATCATGCGAGAGGTTGTTGCAGAAGCTGAAAACCCAGTAATGCTATACTCAATTGGCAAGGATTCATCAGTAATGCTACATATTGCTATGAAAGCATTTCATCCCGCTAAACCGCCATTCCCAATAATGCACATCGATACGATGTGGAAGTTTTCTGAGATGATTGATTTCAGAGAAAAGATGGCTGAAGATTTGGGCTTAGATTTGATTGTTCACATCAATCCTGAAGGTAAAGAGATGGGGATGAACCCATTCATCCACGGATCATCTGTGCACACTGATACGATGAAGACTCAAGGGTTGAAGCAGGCTCTTGATGCCCATGGATTCGATGTGGCATTTGGTGGAGCACGAAGAGATGAAGAGAAATCAAGAGCAAAAGAAAGGATTTTCTCATTCAGGAATGAAAGCCACCACTGGGATCCAAAGCGCCAACGTCCGGAACTATGGAACCTGTACAATTCAAGAAAGAACAACGGAGAATCAATACGAGTTTTCCCGCTTTCAAACTGGACCGAATTAGACATTTGGCAGTACATACACTTGGAAGAGATTCCAATCGTTCCACTGTATTTGGCAAAGCCTAGGCCAGTGGTTGAAAGAGATGGTGTTTTGATTTTAGTTGACGATGACCGACTTCCTCTAGAAGATGGTGAAACACCGATGATGAAAACTGTCCGGTTTAGAACACTGGGATGCTATCCTCTAACAGGTGCTGTCGAATCTGAAGCAGACACTTTGCCTGAAATAATTCAAGAAATGCTCCTGACTACAACATCAGAACGCCAAGGCAGAGTAATCGATTTCGATAGTTCTGCATCGATGGAGAAGAAGAAACAAGAGGGGTATTTCTGATGGTGCACGTTAGTGATCTCATCGCAACGGATATTGAATCCTATCTTGCTGTTCATGAGCAGAAAGAGTTGTTGCGTTTCATTACCTGTGGTTCGGTTGATGACGGGAAATCAACATTGATAGGAAGAATGTTGTACGAATCTCACATGTTATTTGATGACCAATTGACTGCACTTGAAGCAGATTCAAAGAAGGTAGGGACTCAAGATGGAGAAATTGATTTTGCACTTCTAGTAGACGGATTAGCTGCTGAAAGAGAGCAAGGCATTACCATAGATGTCGCATACAGATTCTTTTCAACAGAGAAGAGAAAATACATCGTCGCAGATACTCCTGGTCATGAAGAATATACTCGTAACATGGCCACAGGTGCTTCAACAGCAGATGTTGCAATCATATTGGTGGATGCCAGTCAAGGCGTTCTAACTCAGACCCGCAGGCACTCATTTATCGTATCAATGGTAGGTGTGAAAAGAATAATTCTTGCAGTAAATAAATTAGATTTAGTAGATTATTCAGAGAAAGTATTCAATTCAATAGTTTCTGATTACCATGCCTTTGCAGATGAGGCTTTAGAGTTAGATGAGATTACTGCAATCCCAATCTCTGCATTGAAAGGAGATAATATCGTTGGACCAAGTGAGAATACCCCTTGGTATGATGGCCATTCGATAATGGAGTATTTGGAAAGTGTAGAAGTTTCTTCATTATCACAGGCTCGACCGTTCCGTATGCCCGTTCAATGGGTGAATCGTCCAAATAGAGAATTTAGAGGATTTGCTGGACTCATCGGTAGTGGAGTTGTTTCCCCTGGTGACAAAATTAGAGTCTTACCAAGCGGAACGGAATCTGTTGTCGAACGAATTGTTACTTGGGAAGGAGATCTTGATGTTGCAGGAGCTGGTCGTTCAATTACTCTAACACTAGCCGATGAAATCGATATTTCCCGTGGCGACATAATCACTGCAGCTGATAATCCATGTACTAGTGCTGATCAATTCCAATCCAGAATACTTTGGATGGATGAGGCTGCGATGATGCCAGGTCGTCAATATCTTCTAAAGTCCAGTACTCAAACTACTTCGATGACTTTAGGTCGACTGAAGCATCGTATCGATGTTAACACACTAGAGGAATTACCAGCAAAGGTATTGGACATGAATGAAATTGGCGTATGCAACATTTCTTTGGCCAATAGAATCGCCTTCGATCCGTATGATGACGACCCCACTATGGGCGGCTTCATCATCGTTGATCGAATGACTAACAATACTGTTGGAATGGGTCTAATCGATTTCGCTCTGCGCCGAGCAGATAATATCCACTGGCAATCAATGGATGTTACCAAACAAAGTCGTGCTGAACAGAAAAGTCAGAAACCTCGCTTAATTTGGTTCACCGGTCTGTCCGGATCAGGTAAATCATCAATTGCAAATATCTTGGAAAAGAAGTTGCAAGCAATGGGCAGACATACCGTTTCTCTAGATGGAGACAATGTTAGGCATGGGCTGAATCGCGACTTAGGATTCACAAAAGCAGACCGTGTCGAGAATATCAGAAGAGTAGGCGAGACTTCCAAATTAATGGTAGATGCAGGTTTAATTTGTATTACATCATTCATTTCACCATTTGAATCTGAGAGATTAATGGTTCGCAATCTGATGGAAGAAGAAGAATTCGTAGAAGTCTTTGTAGACACGCCACTAGAAGTATGTGAACAAAGAGATGTCAAGGGACTTTATGCAAAAGCAAGAGCAGGAGAATTGCCAAATTTCACTGGAATCTCTAGTCCGTATGAAGGACCTGTTAATCCAGAGATAAGAATCGATACAACTCAAGTTAGTGCTGAAGAAGCGGCTGACCAAATTATCGATTATTTGAGTAAGGCCTGAATGCGCTTTGCAACTTCATCCCACTGAAGAGAATCACGCAGTTCAATTATTGATTTACGTGAAGAATCCAAGTCATCTTGACTGATTTTAGAAATGCTAGCTACAATATCATCTACAGTTCTACCACGTGTTCTGATAGATCCTGTTACATCGTCAAAGATCGGTATTGGCGTTACAGCAAGAGGTACTCCTGCAGCAACTCCCATTCTAACAGCGCCTGATGCTGATTCTTTGGTATTCTGATATGGGAATACTAGAAGTTCGCACTTAGCAAGAGTAGCAATTGCAACATCATCATCTAAGAAATCAGTGACCAGTCTTACTCTTCCCGTAAGCCCCTTTTTCTCAATTAGCGAATTCATTTTGGCTTCCATTTTACCGCTACCTTCTCTGGTAGCACACAAAAGTAACAATTCATCCCATCCTGGTAGTCTTTCGAATGCTTCAACCAATTCGAGTTGTCCTTTATGCGGTAGCAGGAATCCGAATGACCCCATGACTCTTCCTTCGACAGGCAAAGCCTCAGCAGAATTAGATGGAGGCGGATAGATTCCATGTGGAATCATAACAACATTATCTTCAATTCCTAAATTCTTCAGATTTTCGACATCCGATTTAGAGTGGACCATTACTGTCGAGCAAGTCTTCAAACCTTCAACAACTTTCTCAATTCTTTTACTCGGGAAAATCAATGATCGGTCTCTTGTGTTGTGCATTGTGAGGAAAACCTTGACATCCATTTCTGATAATTTCAATAACAATTCATTCAGATAAGAGAACCTGAGTAATCCTGGTTGGTGCTGAATGACTACAGTATCAATCCCTCTTCCTGCAATCTGAGCGATAATGCCTCCAAAGAAGTTTGAATCCCTTTTCCAACAAGGAATAGCACCCTCAACTTCGCCTTCACCACTCTGGCACATTACTACTACGTCATCCATTTGTTCGACCAAGAAGCGAGAATAAGTTGCTATGCCACACCTGATTCCCCAGGTGCTAATCCAACCTAACATAATACTCACTCCTTGAACTCAAAATCAGCGTATGTCTCTAATATCGTTTTGACATCCTTTGAACGAGGAGAATATTTCTTCTTTCTTTCTCGAAGTGAAAAACCGCTCATATCTACTTCTACACCTATCGATTCGAATGCCATAATCGCTTCTTCGTTAGTGTAAGGGTAGCGTAAGAATGCAACTTTGTCAAGATTGTTTTCTTTGGCATTACGGAAGCTCTCTAGAAACATTGAGAATCCTACAGGATCATTTGGGAAAGATTGTAAGAATCTCGAAAGAGGAATCTCTGGTGCATTTATTCCCATACACATCTTTGCAGCATTTGCAGTTAGAAATTTCCTTCTATCCATAGAACGAATTGCATCTAAGTAGTCCCCGTGAATTACCAATATGGGTTTGCCAATACTAGTTCCTGGGTGCTGCTTGTGACAAATTAAACCATAATTTTCAGGTCTTGTTCGCAAACCTTGGCTCTGCATATGGTCGCATAGAGCATTAGACGCTACGCCACCGTGAGATACCACCCAGACATCGATGCTATCTGCATCGACATCGCTAGGGCCTAAAGGCTGCATCGTAATCACAGCAGGTCTGCTAACTCATCTTGGATAATCTGTACTGCCTCAAGAATCTCATCCTTGTGGCGAGCACCAGTGATTACCATCTTACCCGATCCGAAAATCAGGCAGACTACCTTAGGATAGTCTAGTCGATAGATTAGTCCAGGGAACTGCTCTGGTTCGTACTCGACCTTATCGAAAGGCAAGTGGAAAGTTAGATTGTTCAAGTTCAACTTACGTGGTAGAGCAGCAAGAGGGTCTCCAGTGTTCAACTTTCTAGCACCAGGAATTTCAAGAGGTAGCTTCTTTTCGTACAGTTTCTTTGCATCCTTTGTTTCATCTTCATCAGCAAGGCGGATTGAACCATCTTTGTTCTCGTAGACGAATAAGTCAGAGAATTCTCTTTCTGCTTCTCCATCGTAATCTTCAGGGTAGTGTAGAGCGTAGGTTGCAACCATGTTCTGCACTTCAATTTCAACGTCCTTTAGGTCCCAAGTTGTGATTCCTGCAGAGCGTAGATCGTTGATCATGCGCTCGATACCAGTATGGATGTTATCTTCGTCCTTTCCACCAGTACATACTGCACGTCCTGAACGGAACATAAGGATAGCAAGTTTAGGGTCTGCTACACGGTATACGACACCAGGGAATTGTTCTGGTTCATATTCACAATTCAATTGAATTGCGATATCAGGAAGATCAAGTTCTTCCGCTACTCGAGTGCTGGCAACGACATTTACTACAGTCAAACGGTCCTCATCGTTCATGATTGGGCCGATTATAAACCCCTATTTAAAGAGAGGTACTTATTCAAATGGATTCCAAAGGGGAGAATTGTCATCAGAATCGACAATTAATCCGTGTGCTGCTATCTTGCTAATCAGCGTTCTACCACCTGCTAACTCGATAGCCTCACTGGTTTGCTTAGGGTTGCGAGTTAGTGCAATCATGCAACCGCCACCGCCGGCGCCGGTCAGTTTGACACCTAATGACGAAGGTGCTGCCGCAGAGATTAGAGATTCAAGCTCTGGGCAGGAAACTCCTATACTTCTGAGAAGAAGATGATTTTCACTCATCGACCTACCAACTCCTTCCATGTTGCCTTCTTTTAGAGCAGCAATACCCCTACGCGAAATTATTCCTATCGTCTCAATCTCACGCATCCTGCCTGGGTCTTTTTCTAACAACTTTGCAACCTTAGCAACCTGTTCAGAAGTTGGTGCATGTATTCCGGTATTGCCGATTACGAGCCAAACATCTTCGATTACTTCTGGAAGTTGCACAGTATGTACTTCCCAAGAAACATCATTCAATGTTCTTGAATAAATCCAGTTAAGGTCAGATTCTACTTTGTCTGATAGAACAATACAGCCTCCATGGGAGCAGGTGCTAGAGTCTAGAGGAGAGGCACGCCCGCCCTGAGCGGATGCTTCCACAGCGTGACTCAAGATTGCACATTCATCAACATCAACAGAATCTTTACCGATCATTACAGAATCTCCTTGCTCAACATCCCAAGGGCCCGTGTATACTGCATTAGGTCTAGCTGCAGTCCAGCCTTCTGCCCAATCATCATCCTTTATTTGGCGCCCTCTAGCACATCTGAGTGCTGCACTCGCAGCTACCGATAGAGCAGCAGATGAACCCAAACCGCTAGCAGGGGGAATGTTTCCATTTACCTTGATTGACAGTGGTGGGCCGTTTGCCCATAATCGTTGTTTTAATGATTCAACGTGAGGATGACGTTCTGGACTAAATCGCATTCCATCTATTCTCCAGACATCGCTAATCTCGAGGCTTACAGTCATTCGTTGGTCTATTGCAACAGCAACAGCAGGCTGGCCATAAACCACAGCGTGTTCTCCAAAGAGAATACACTTTCCCGGAGCACTGGCCTGCACCATGTTGAGCGGTTGTGACGGTGGTACTTGGCCGTTGGGTTGAAGGAGTGAGCCCACTTCGAATACCTGATGCAGCATCCATTAGATGTCAACTATGCCGGTATTTCGGGATGGTATATACTTCTAGTACTGGGTGTTGTGTCTGTAGGATTTTTCATATTCCAAGTGCAAAAAGCGACCCGCTTAGTTCTCTTAGGTGCCAAGGACAATCGCTTCGATTCGTGGGGTGCTCGCCTCAAGGAAACAGCTAGCGTTTGGTTAGGGCAACGTAAGGTGCTTGAAGACCCAGTAGCAGGTGGAATGCACGTTCTGATGTTTTGGGGATTCCTCATGCTGTCAACCGATATGTTTGACCTTGCTAGTGGAAACAGATTCAGCGAACATCTTCTTCCAGATATCCTCAACCCTATTTGGAACGCAATGGTTGAACTCGGGTATACAAGTGCTCTAATTGGCTGTTTCCTAGCATTGAACCGTAGAGTACTGTTCACTCCTGAGAAGTTGAAAGGTAAGAGTCAACTCGAAGGAAATGTAATTCTGTTACTCATCATGACAATCTGTACAACTGCATTCGTAGTCGAAGCAGGAGAAGGTCCAGATGAGACTTACGAGATGATTGGAGCATGGGTTGCAAACACATTCGAAATTACTCAAACAATTGTCAACTGGGCATATTGGTTACACATGCTTGCTATCTGCACATTCATGTTCTTGATTCCAGTTTCTAAGCACATGCACTTGGTAATGGCATTACCAAACGTATTCTTCTTTGATACTCAGCCTATGGCTAAGATGCGCCCACTACAAGTTGACGAAAACGGAACTGCGGTTTCATTGGATGAATTAGACTTGGAAACATTTGGTGCATCACAGTATACTCAACTGTCTTGGAGGAGTTTAATCGATGGCTGGGCTTGTACTTCTTGTGCTAGGTGTCAGGATGTTTGTCCGGCATATGCATCTGGAAAAGATCTGAATCCAATGCAAATCATCCATGATGTTCGCGGTTATGCAAACGAACATTCCGAACTTCTTCTGAAAGGAGAGGCACCTGAAGAGGATATTATCTCCAGGTTTGGAGAATCAGCAATCTGGGCTTGCACAACATGCAATGCTTGTGTTGATGTCTGTCCAGTTAACATCGAACACGTACCAAAGTTGACAGACGCACGCCGTCACTTGATGATGGAAAGAATGGAATTCGATGAAGCTGTAGAAGACACAGTAATGCCTTTGATGGCTACAATCGAAAATCTAGAGAGTGATTCTAACCCTTATGGAATACCAATGCACGAGCGTGGCGACTGGGCTGCTGACCTTGATGTCAAGGTTGCAGAACCTGCGGAATACATCTACTTCGCTGGATGTGCTGCTTCATTCGATGAACGCAACAAGAAGGTTGCTCGTGATACAATTTCGATAATGAAAGAAGCAGGGTTAGATGTCGGTATTCTTGGAATGCAAGAAGGATGTACAGGAGATGCTGCCCGTCGTGCAGGTAACGAATACTTGTTCCAGATGCTTGCAGAAACTAACCTTGCAACCTTCGAGGAAATTGGTGTAAAGAAGATTGTAGCATCATGTCCTCACTGTTTCCATACCCTTGGAACAGAATACAAGGACTTTGGTGGTCAAGATATCGAAGTTATGCATCACTCTCAATTGATTAATCACTTACAGGGTGAAGGAAAACTTCCTGCACCGGCTCATGATGGAAATGTGACTTATCACGATCCATGTTACCTGGGTAGAATCGGTGGCGAATTAGAAGCGCCTCGTGCTGCAATTGGTGGCGTAGATGTTGAAACGGAGAATCATGGAAGAGGTTCATTTTGCTGTGGCGCAGGTGGTGCGCAGATGTGGATGGAAGAGCATGTCGATGAAGGATACGACCGTGTCAATATTATTCGTTCAAAGGAACTCGCAGCGACTGGTGCAGATACAGTTGCTGTTGGATGTCCTTTCTGTTCAACAATGGTCACAGACGGCCTATCTTCGATAGGTTCAGAGATGGAAGTCAAAGACATCGCTGAGATAGTTTGGGAACAAATCAAGGCAAACGATGCCAAGATTCAGGCTTCTAAATCCGAAGAAGAGTGAACTGGTTAATTCTAATTTGCTTCAGCATAGGCGTTGAGCATTGCAATTACCTTGTCATCTTCATTGCCAACACCAACCTTTGTGATGGTAACATCTACTGAACAACCGCCATTTGTTCCGTCACAGAGGTCAACAGGTGCTCCTTCTGAAATAGTAATTTCTTCTCCAACACTCCAGTATTGGTCCTCATCCATTGTATACGTACAGTCAGTAGAATCATCAGCATAATCATACTCCACACAAAGGTAAGAAGGACCATTATCAACTACAATCGATACCTTTAGTACAGCCCAGTTTAGGTCGCTCCCTTGTGTCATCTGGATGTGTATTAATTCATCTCCACCAGAATCAGACATGTCTCCTGCTGCATCTCTATCACTGAATGCGAAGGTATCTAGGCTACCACCAGTTGAAGCATCTTCTAAGGCTGAATCAATGTCATAGCAAGATGGGGCATCATCATCGTCCAAAATTTCATCACCGATGTCAGTCCATTTATCCATCCACTTATCATTCTCTTCTAGAAATTCATCATATGCTTCTTCAGAACTATCATCATATGTTGGTGGATCATTAATGTCACTAACAAATGCCTCGCACAATCCATCTACTTTCATGATCATACCTCTTTCAAAGGGGTAAACTTTGACGCAATCCTCACCTTCACCATCGAATTCAATACAAATTTTGTAATAATCTCCCTTATCTTCTGAAGAATATGAATCATAATCTACATCCCATTTACAGATTCCATCTGATTTCTTGATGTCCATGCCCTCCATGCCCATCTCTTCATCGTCGTACGCATCACAACCGCCATCGATTAATGGGTATCCAATTGTTAATCCATCTTCTTCGAAAATATATGCCATGCCCATATCTGTCCAGTAAACTTCCCCATAGAAATCAGGTTCTGTAAGATAATCGTAAAGGAAATATCCGCCAGTTCCAACTCCTCCAAGAACTAAAACAGAAACAACAGCAATAGTTGCAACGGACATTCCTCCGCCTGCAGCAGCGGCTCCTCCAGCAACTGCTCCACCAGCAGCTATACCGCCAGCGGCCATACCGCCAGCAGGAGCTCCAAATCCGCCTGCAACCATTCCCCCCATCTCCATGCTTCCTGGAGGCGGAGGTGTCATCATAGCCATTCCTTGGGCTGAGCCATCGAAATTAGGATAGTATTGTTGAGTAAAGTGTGTTGCATCTGCGGCACTGTAACCTTGTTGCATCAAATCTGCGTAGTATTGATTTGGGTCCATGGTTGCCCGTATTCATCAATCTAACTTAGCCTTTGGGTAGGAATTTAAATCGATTTCAATTCAATATTTCTTCACCGCAATAGCGATTTAGTCACATCTAATTCTTGGATACCATCGCCATAAATTTCTCTTTCATCTGGTGTCATATCTCCACATTCTAACGAATAATCGAGAACAGATTTTACTGCTTCGGGATGGTATTGAACAGACTTAATTGGTCTAGTCGGGTGTTCACATACAGCAATTCCACAGTGTTCTGCAGAACCGATAACTTCCATTTCTCCAGAGTTAACAACGTGGTCTTGATGAGTGAATAATTGACGGCCTGTAGTTCCATCTTTGTAACTAACTTCAGAAATGAATTTTGAACTTGAATCCGCTCGGATAACCTCTCCGCCTAGAGCCTTGCAAATTATCTGGTGGCCAAAGCATATTCCGTATAGAGGGACAGTACATGTGCGGATTAAATCCGCAACATCATCCATCCATGGCTCCCACTGCGATACATTTCTACGACTTCCTGTAATCACAATCACATCAGAATCTTCAGGTGAATCAATTCTTTTACCAAATTGGTAATCTACGCAATCATCGGTGTGCGGAGCCCAAAGAAGAACTTCATGTTCAGGGAAATGACTAACAATTTCTTCAACACCTTTCTTTCCAAATGCTTCTCTTTCTGCTAAGAGATCTACAACGAGTAATTTCTTCATAGAATCACTCTTCTTCCGATTTGGGTAGAACTTCTGACTCAAAAGAATATAGTGTCAAAAAGAAAGAAACTGCTAGCAAATATTCTAATGGGGCAGCCCAATTTATCCATGGTTGCATAGCAGCCATATCCCAATCTCCATCCAAAAATTCAGGATGTTCTTTCAGCCCTAAACTGATTGCATATGACATTCCGAAAAATCCAATGAAACCAAGACTCATTGAAAAATAACGCAAATTCTTGCTTCTTTGATTTCCATCTTTGAAAGCCAAATGCGTGAATATCCCCCATGCCAATCCAAACTGGAATACATTCGCTGCAGTAGCAATATGAATTTCGATATGGTCGTACATGTCCATGAATGCCATCATAACCAAATTAGCACCTACGAATATACCACTTAGTAAAGAAAAGTAAATCCAATACCATCTAGTATGTTTTTTGTTGACTTGGAATAATCTCCATGATAAATACATTAGAACTATGCCGGTAATAACAAAGCCGGCGGTGAAAATAATTCGTTGCACTCCGGGGTAATCTGCTTCAGAAATGAAAAACGGAAATGCTCTGTAATCTCCCGATAATATGTGCACTACTGTAGATAAAACGATTGTTAACGCAGGGAGCGCCCAACCCAATCTAGCAACCAATCTATCTTCTATCATTGTAAGCCTCCACAGTATCGTGAATCATATCGTCAAATGGTTTCCATTTCATTCCTAATTCATCTTCGACTTTTTTGTTCGAATATTTTGAATCTCCATTAGAGAATGATTTTGCAGCAGAGCGAGTCATCAACCTCTTGCCAGTGAACATTCCCATAATCCAATCTTGAAATACTACAATTGGCAACATCCATAATGGAATTCCAAGTCGAGGGAATTTCATTTTTGGATACAATTTCCTTGCCCTTTTCAGTAGGTCGTGAATGGTTCCACCTTGGTGTGGGGCCAAAAGATATCTTCCATTAGCATCATCATTTTCGTATGCTAAACGATGTGCGGTGGCAACATCATCGACATGTACGAAAGCAAGAGGGATCTTTGGTACAACTGGATATTTACCTTTCATTGCGTCCCCAATAATATCTGTTGAAGGAGTAGGTCTGGTAAACGAGCCCCCGAGAACTCCACTTGGGTTTATTACTCTCAAATCAAGACCTAACTCTTCGGCTAATTTCCATGCCTGTTCTTCAGATTCCGTTTTGGCCCTAGTGTAAGGTAGGGAGAAGTTACTGTTCCAATTTGATTCATCCTTTACTATTTTTCTTGGAGTAGAGCCGATTGCAGCAACTGAGGATGTGTAAACGATTCTTTTGATTCCAGATTCAGCAGCGGCTCTGAATACATTTTCAGTTCCTATATTGGCAGTGTCTAGAATAAGTTGACCATCGCCACTGGTAGAGTAAATTGTAGCAAGATGGAATAGACCTGTAGCGCCCTTGAGAACTCCAGGCCAATCTTCAGATTTCAATACGTCAGCTTCAACAAATTCCATGTCTAAATCAGGGGCCTTATCCAATGAGCGAACAGTACCGCGAACATTGTAGCCTTGCTCAAGCAATTGACGGCATAAGTTGTTGCCAATATGGCCGTTAGCACCAGTAACGACAACGACCCCATCCATGGCAGGGCATTGGCCTCACCGCTTTGAATCATGCCATTGTTTGAATAACAGTTAATCTACGCGCAGGGTAATGCCTCTACGTGTGCATGACACCCGCCGCCGGGAAAAAGTGGAATTTACCACTATGAATCCGGGTGTTGTGAACATGTATGTGTGTGGAGTTACAGTGTATGACTTGTGTCATTTGGGACACGCTCGGTGTTATCTGGCATTCGATTTGATTCATCGTTGGTTAGAAAAGTCGGGTTATGATGTCAATTATGTTCAGAATTTCACTGACATCGATGACAAGATCATCAAACGTGCAAACGAGACAGGCGAAGATTGGCGCGAAATCGTTGATAATAACATCGCTACATACTACAGAGATATGGATGCGCTAAACATTCTTAGAGCAGATAAGTATCCTAGATGCACAGAATATGTCGATGAAATGATTGCAATTACTTTGGATTTAATCGAGAAAGGAAATGCCTATGCTGCCGACGATGGTGTTTATTTCAGCGTAGAAAGTGCTCCTGAAAAGTATGGCGAATTAACTGGTCAAAACATCGATGCAGTTCGAAGTGGAGCCGGCGGAAGAGTTGGCAAAACCGGTTCAGGTAAGCGTGATCACAAAGATTTCGCTCTCTGGAAAGCAGCCAAGCCCGGCGAGCCTACTTGGGATTCACCATGGGGGCCTGGGCGCCCTGGTTGGCACATCGAATGTACTGCCATGTCTATGGATTCATTTGGAGAGCAATTCGATATCCATGGCGGGGGACATGACTTGTTATTCCCACACCATGAAGCTGAAATCTTCCAAGGAGAATGCCACACTGGGTGCTCACCTGTAGTCCATCATTGGTTGCACAATGGTTTCGTTAACATAGATGGAGAAAAAATGAGTAAGTCTCTAGGCAACTTCTGGACTATTTCCGATATACTTGAGAAAGTAGACCCACATGTTCTGCGTTTCTCTTTGATAAATGCACATTACCGCTCACCAATTGACATGAATGAACAATTGCTAAAGGATGCTGAAAAGAACCATGTTCGCTTGATGGGAGTTTACAAGGCTGCATTGGAATTGATGGGAACCAATTGCCCTCCTCTTCCTGATGGAGATATTACTTCACAGGTACCATTGGTCAAAAGCTTAGGGCTTCTTGAAAAGATGGCTCAAGGGTTTGCTATTGCAATGGATGATGATTTCAACTCTAGAGAAGCCTGTGCGAAAGTATTGGGCGCTCTAAGAGAGATGAGCAAGATGCTTGGTACTCTAGAAGGAGATGACTTAGGGGCATATGCTCAGCACTCAGTTGAGTGGTTAGAAGACACTGCGGGTGCTGTTCTTGGAGTCTTACCGTCACGCGAACAGACTCTAGCAGAGCCGGAAGATGACCCAAGGCGTGCTGAAATCGCTGACCAAGTAGAGGCTTTAATCATCAAAAGAAGTACAGCAAGGGCAGAAAAAGACTGGCCAGCAGCAGATGCTATTCGTGATGAACTAACTGCACTGGGAGTTATTGTTACCGATACAGCTGAAGGACCAATCTGGGATTTAGTCTAATCTTTAGGCGGTTCCATTGGCGGTAATTCTGGTACGAATTCTGCCTCTTTTTCAACAGCCTCAGCTAATGATTCCTTCTCTTTTGACATGAGGATTACAGCAATCGCAGCAACTAGAATCACAATCATCACCACAGATAGCATGACAATAGGATCGCCCTTTTCTGATTCTGCAGAGTCCGTTACATCTTCATCACAAATTCCAGTGCATGTGTCATCGTTGTTGTTAGTTTCACCATTATTATCGGTTTCACCGTTATTGTCTGTACCGCTATTGTCTTCGTAAGTACAACTACCGTCATCAATATCTGCTTGTGAATTGTAATTCAGTGCATCAGAATCTTTGCATCCCAGTACCGGGTCTGGCTCGGTGTTTGAGTTGTTTGTGTAATCCGAGTCTGTGATGTATGGTCGCTCACCATCAGCATCGTAAGTTATGTCATAATAGTCGTATAGTTTTGACATGTCGATGTGATAGTTAGCGTGTGCTGAGCGATTGATGACATCGAAGTATCTTTCATCATCTACAGTGTAAATTGGATCTAGTGTCATGTTTTTTAGGCGATTTACATTGTCTCTATAATCTCCATCGAATGAAGAACCTAACCAATCTTCTAATTCCGAATCACTCATATCTGCTACTTCATTCCAATGCTCTTTGATATCATCAAATTCATTTCTCATAGCCATTGATAGCCCTGATTCAATATTCTCCCAAGTTTGCATTCCTTCTACTTCTGATGTAGAGGTTACATCGACTGCCTTAGAGAATCCACTACCGTTGATGTATTCCCAGTCATCACCATTCATCGCAGTCATCAAGTCCACGTCTCCGAAAACAGCCTTACCATTCACAACAGTCAGTCTAATGTCTGGGTCAATCGCTTCAATCAAGTTTCGATATGGGTTCTCATGGAATGTATCAACAACCACAAGATCTGCGTACATTCCTGCACCAATTTGACCAACAAATGGCTGCCAGTTTGCAATCTCTGCAGCATTACAGGTTACCATTTCTACCAATTCATAGTCACTGAAATGTCCATCTAATGATTCTCGGTTCCACATGTCTGCAACTTTCAGTTCATGTAGGTTATTCTTCGAACCACTTGGCCCCCAATCAGGAGCAAGAGAGATTGTTACTCCTGCATTATCAGCTGTTACTACATCGGTAGTGTCTCCGTAAAGTAAGAGGTTGGAAATTGGAGACCAAACAAGCCCGGCTCCTTTCTGACTCATCTTTTCAAATTGGCTTTGGTCGAGCGCAGTGCCATGGATTACTACAGTTTCATCCATGATTAATCCCTTATTGTAAAGGGCATCGAATTCTGCTTTGCTACTAGAGTCAACTCCTTCAGATAGATGAACAAACCAAGCGTTCAGGCTTCCAGACTGATTTTGGGAGATTAAGTGACTTCCAGTATAGTCGTCTTCATAGGCTCCACAAACAGCACAGGTACTCATTCCATCTTGTCCGAAATTGTACAACTCGACATTTCGTGATAGCATACTGTCCCATGAATCGGTTCCGCTACTCGGAGACCCTTGGACTGCAGTAACTCCTCCTGCTACTGCTTGAACTTCTGCGTACTTCATTTGCTCTGAAGCCATATCCCATCGATTGTAAGATTGAACATTAGTCTTCATCCAAGTGATACTAGGCCCGTAATCCCAGTTGTTACCCCACTGGTATCGGTTTGTGTATCCGCCTTCTTCTGATTGTTGCGAACTGGATAGATGTACGTCAAAGTCCCATAATGGGATGTGATTGTAATGCATATGATTGTGCAAATCGATTAGGCCAGGGTAAATTGTAGCCTCAGTGTCGTGAATTGTTATGCCATCTGTATTCATTGGAGGGATTTGTCCGTCTGCCCAAACAGCAACAATCATTCCATCTTCAATCATGATGTTTCCATTTTCGATAACATCGTTCTGACCAGTCATTGGAACGACCCTGCCTTGTAGAATGTAAGTTGATTCAGATGTATCTGCCACCCTGTAACAAGTTCCTTGTCGGTCCGCAGGGTTGGCATCATTCTTTCCTAGTGTCCCATCCTCATTGAGAGTGTAGGCAACGTCGTAGAAGGAATCCTCTGCAGGGTATGAAATCATACTCTGGATTGCACCACTGCTATCCTTCAAGACAGCGAAATCATCTTCAAAATAATCGAATACAATTTGTGTTTTGGATCGGTAAAATGTTATCGATTCGCCAGCAGATAACGTTGTGTTCCAACCTATTGAGCAAGGCGCACTCCCACCTGCTAAATTGTCATCTAATATCCAATCTGAAATGTCAACATCAGTAGTTCCATCATTTGTCAGTTGGATATATTGCTCGCTGTTAGAGAATACTTCTCCATCTCCGTCTAAATCAACACCGCCAAAATCTTCTCCAGATGATGAAGCAAGAATCTCTGAGATTTTTACACCGAGGTAATTGTCTTCGTTAACAGTCCATTGGCCAACTCCTTGGGAAGAACTACCGCCGCCGTTGTTGTTGCCATCGCCGCCACCTTGGTTTTGGTCTTCTCCTGGAGTGCATGTTCCTTGGGTTGCAGCCGGACTTGGATCAACTTTTTCCAGCATCCCGTTCGCTCCTGTTGAGTACACTTTATCCCATTCAGAATCGCTAGCTGGGTAAGTGAATGTACTTTGAACAGCTCCCCCTGAATCAGTCAGTACTGCGGAATCACCATCGAAATAATCCAGTTCAATATCTGTGTCAGCACGATAGAAAGTGATAGAATCTCCAGCAGCGATTGATAACTCTCCGATCTCGCAAGAAGCGCTTCCGCCGTTGGTAATATCATCCAAAGTCCAACCTGAAAGATTTACATCTTCAGCACCATCATTTGTTATCATTATGTACTGGTCACTCTCTCTACCAATATCTCCATCATTGTTCCAATCAGTGCCATTGTGAGCAGCATCGCTAGGTGAAACAAGAATTTCAGAAATCATAACGCCTTTGTAATCATCAGTACTTATGCTCCAAGTGCCTGTATCGGCACTTGCAAATCCAGTTGGAATGGTCGCAACAATC
>Ga0066856_10000078_pt1 | contig 29795 bp, 27 predicted proteins | sample ETNtaG_5_FD_65605 | JGI IMG/M metagenome (GOLD analysis project Ga0066856, IMG submission 65605) | Marine microbial and viral communities from oxygen minimum zone, Eastern Pacific Ocean - ETNP201406SV205 | ecosystem: Environmental > Aquatic > Marine > Oceanic | place: Pacific Ocean: Eastern...
ATCCCCCAGTTCAGACTTGATGTCCTCAGGGCTACCTTTCAACAAAGACTCGCTCAATTCATAAGTCTCTTCAATCGTTAAATGACGTAAACTCTCAAAAGTTTGCTTGCGGTCCCAAGGACACTGTTCTCGAAGCTCATCCATAATGGTTAGAAGACGATCAATAGCTTCCAACTGTTTCTTTCGATCTGCCATTAGAATTTATTTTTTTGCTTGGTCGGAAACTCCATAGGGTAATCAACTGTGATGTTTCCCTTTTCAATTTGAAGAAGCTTTGATTTTAAAATATTTCGCTTAAATGCACTAAGTTTATCCGTAAAGAGTTTCCCTTCAATATGATCATATTCATGCTGAACAACACGAGACGCTAAACCAGTAAGCTCTAACTCATGGTGCTTGAAGTTAAGATCATAATATGAAATCGAAATCCCATCTTCACGAGTCACTTCCCCTCGTATTTCTGGAATACTCAAACAGCCCTCATTAAAGTCAACCTTATCTCCATGAAAAGTCGTAATCGTAGGATTGATAAAAACATACTTGAAATGTTTGATATTTTGTTGTTCTTCTTCTGAAAGTTCAGGATCAGCTGCAAATGGACTCGCATCGACCACAAACAATCGCAGAGCAAGACCAATCTGCGGAGCTGCCAAACCCACACCATTCGCATTGTACATCGTATTCCACATCTTGTCAATCAAAGACTTCAGATCAGGATATTTAGCATCAATTTCCTCAGTTTTTTGACGGAGAATTGGGTGACCATAAGCATATATCGGAAGCGTCATGATTTATTGGCTTGTTGATGTGATAAGAAAGACTGTAGCAATAGGGTTGCACTGACTTGATCAATGAGGTTTTTGTCTTGTCGAATTTGTTTTTTGGAACTTACTCTTGCAATCTCATGCGATGCAATTTTTGAAGTAAATCGCTCATCATAGGTATGGAACTGGAGAGTCGGAAACTGTGACTTGCACGCCGTTATAAATTGATGAATTTCGTCGGCAATTGATGAGGGTTGATTGTGAAGACGTTTGGGCATACCAACTACAATCCCCTCTACATTCTCTTTTTGTGTGTAATCTTTGAGATAATCCAACAAATCAGAACTCGAAACAGTATCGTGGCCAAAGGCAAACACCTGATCCAAATCGGTGACTGCAATACCACAGCGTTTTTTCCCGTAATCTATCGCTAATAATCTACCCATTATTGCAAAAATACACTTATTGTATTGATTTTATGAACTGCTCTTTTTTTTGATAAAATGAAGTTATCTTTGAAATAAATTTGCAAGATGAGTCAATTTCAAAATACCATTGAGGAAGCATGGGAAGACCGTGCATTATTAGCGGACAAAAACGTACAAGGAGCAATTCGATCAGTGATCGATCAACTCGACAAGGGGGAACTACGCGTTGCCGAACCAACATCTTACGGATGGCAAGTCAACGAGTGGGTAAAAAAAGCTGTCGTTTTGTACTTCCCAATTCAAGGTATGGAAACATTGCAAGCAGGGCCATTGGAATTTCATGACAAAATTCCATTAAAAACGGGATACAAAGATAAAAGAATTCGAGTTGTTCCCCATGCAGTGGCTCGCCATGGCGCATACATCTCGCCGGGTACGATTCTGATGCCGAGTTACGTCAATATCGGGGCCTATGTCGACAAGGGCAGTATGGTTGACACTTGGGCAACGGTTGGGAGCTGTGCACAAATCGGCAAAAATGTCCATTTGAGTGGTGGTGTAGGTATAGGCGGAGTTTTGGAACCTCTTCAAGCTGCACCTGTCATTATTGAGGACAATGCATTTATCGGCTCTCGCTGTATCGTGGTTGAAGGCGTTCGTGTAGAAACAGAAGCTGTTCTCGGTGCAAATGTGGTACTCACTGCATCGACCAAAATTATTGACGTTACTGGTGATCAGCCCATCGAGTCCAAAGGTCTTGTACCTGCGCGCTCCGTTGTTATTCCTGGAAGTTATACCAAATCGTTTTCTGCAGGAGATTTCCAAGTGCCATGCGCGCTGATTATTGGAAAGCGGAAAGAAAGCACAGACAAAAAGACTTCGCTTAACGATGCATTGCGAACCTATGATGTATCTGCTTAAGCGCAAGAATTTGATCAGCTAAATAGGTTATGGCACTTCAAAACAGTCTGGACGCATTGGACCAATCGGGGATCGTTTTGTTTCCCTCTGATACGGTTTTAGGACTTGGCTGTGATGCGACAAATCAAGATGCCGTTAACACGATTTTTTTAATCAAAAACAGGCCGCAAAATAAATCTCTGATCGCTTTGGTTTCAGATATGGAGATGCTGACGACTTATGTCGAGTCCATTCCGCAAACGGTTCACGAGATTTTAAAAAATACTACTTCACCCACTACCATAGTGTACCCCAAGGTAAAAGGGATTGCTCCTATGGCCACTGCGGAAAATGGTTCGATGGCTTTTCGAATACCAAAAAGCGGATTTGCACTGGACTTGGTCAAATCCTTTGGCAAGCCCATCATTGCCACCTCAGCCAACCTCAGTGGTCATCCCATACCCGAAAATAAAAGTCAGATAGATCGTCGTATTTTGGAGCAAGTAGACTATGTTGTACCTTTGAAATTAGACACTTATTCGTTCAGGCCCTCAAGAATTATACAGTTGACAATTGACGGGAAAACAAAAATGATACGCCCTTGACAACAAATACAACTTTGCAAGAAGCATTTTCAGACCCAATGTTCTCTGCTATTGGGGAAATCGCTGGACAGATGCAAACCCGTGCTTTTGCCATAGGGGGTTGTGTTCGAGATGCCTTGTTGCAACGAAACCAATCCAAGGATATCGACATCGTTTGTGAAGGCAGCGGCATCGAATTGGCCAAAGCGGTTGCTGACCAACTCCCCAATAGCGGAAAAGTAAGCGTTTATAAAAACTATGGGACAGCAATGGTTCGTGTTGGTTCTTATAAACTTGAGTTTGTGGGTGCCCGAAAAGAAAGCTATCAAAAAAACAGTCGAAATCCAATTGTGGAAAGCGGTAGCTTGGAAGATGATCAAAAACGTAGAGACTTTACGGTCAATGCCTTGGCATTTGCCCTAAACCCAAAGGAGTTTGGAACATTGATTGACCCGTTTGATGGCCTTGATGATTTAGACAAAAAAGTCTTAAAAACTCCATTGACTGCTGCGCAAACATTCTCTGATGATCCCCTTCGTATGCTTCGAGCCGTTCGTTTTGCTGCACAACTCAACTTTATAATTGACCCCTTAACAATGAAGTCCATCAGAATTATGGCTGAACGTGTTGAAATCCTATCACAGGAGCGGATCGTAGAGGAAATTCACAAAATTTTATTGACTCAAAAACCTTCTAAGGGATTTTTACTTTTGAATAAACTCGGGTTACTCCAACATATCTTTCCCGAACTCTGCGCATTGAAAGGAATTGAAGAAGTCGAGGGTCAACGGCACAAAGACAACTTTTATCACACTTTTGAAGTTGTTGACAACATTTGCCAAACCTCCGATAACCTGTGGTTGCGATGGGCTGCTTTACTTCATGACATTGGAAAAGCATCCACCAAAAAGTTTAATCAAAAAATAGGTTGGACTTTCCACGGCCATGAATTTGTTGGGGCAAAGATGGTGTATAAGCTGTTTAAGCGCCTCAAAATGCCACTCAATGAAAAGATGAAGTACGTACAAAAACTCGTCTTTATGAGCTCTCGCCCCATTGTAATTTCGGAAGAAATTGTGACTGATGCAGCTGTGCGGCGCTTGGTCTTTGATGCTGGAGAGCTTATCGACGATTTGTTGTTATTGTGTGAGGCCGATATTACGACCAAGAATTCGCGACGTTTTGAAACCTATCACAACAACTTTAAAATTGTACGTCAAAAAATTATTGACGTTGAAGAAAAAGACCGAATACGAAATTTTCAACCTCCTGTTGATGGGGATGAAATCATGATAACTTTTGGGGTTGGTCCTTGTCGTGAAATTGGATTGATCAAAGAACATATCAAAGAAGCCATTCTCGATGGTGAAATTCCAAATGAATATCAAGCTGCTTATGCAATGATGTTGCAAAAGGCAGAAGAGCTTGGCTTACAACCAAAATAAAATACAAATGAATAAACCGATATTTTCCTGGGTAACATGGGCCTTATTGTCTGTTTATCTTGTTATACTTGCAGGGGCAGTGGTGCGCATGACGGGAAGCGGTATGGGTTGTCCAGACTGGCCAAAATGTTTTGGCTACCTAATCCCTCCTACAGAACGCAGTCAACTAGACTGGCAACCTGGGAAAATCTATGAAAAGGGAAATGTTATTATTCTGAATAGCAACTTGCAGGTGGCGATCCAATCTTTCGAAAGTGGTGAAGTTATCAACTTGCAAAATTGGAAGGCATACACCAAACACGATTACACAACTTTTAACGCGACACAAACTTGGGTTGAGTTTATAAATCGTTTACTTGGAGCGATTTCTGGTTTGATTGTACTTGGTTTGTTCATCCGCAGTCTTTGGTGGATCCGAAAGCAGCCCTTACTATCCCTCTTTTCGTTTTTTGCAGTGGTCGGGATGGGTGTACAAGCGTGGTTGGGAAAAACCGTTGTGGACTCAAACTTACTGCCGAGCAAAATCTCCCTACACATGATTATGGCACTACTGATCGTCAGCGTATTGCTATTTGTGCGTGCAAAAAGTCATGGAAAACAAATTCAACAACCATCAAAAAAATTACTGATACTGATTGCAGGATCTTTTGCTTTGACACTAATACAATTTGGACTCGGGGTTGACGTACGGCAGTTTATCGATTACCAAATCAAACAGGTAGGATATAATTCTCCGGAGCTGTGGCTCGACCGTCCTGAAATCTCTTTTTACCTTCACCGTTCCTTGTCAATCGTTGTTGTGGTGCTGAGTATCTGGATCTATAAACTAGTGAAAAAAGAGGGGTTGGCAAAAATATTTATTCAATTTATCATCGGGTGTATCCTTGCAGAAATCGCACTTGGTATTTTGATGTACTATGTTGATTTTCCTTTGGGAACACAACCCCTTCACTTACTCATTGCATCCCTGTTGTTCAGCACCCACTTGTACTGGTTATTACGCATAAAAATAAAACTATATGATCTACCGATTTAGAATTGTTTTAGACGCAGAAGAAGATATTTTTAGAGACTTCGAGCTGGAGAGTTGCTCTACTTTCGAGGACTTACACAATGCCATTATTCAATCTTTTAGTTTGAGTGGTCATGAAATGGCAACGTTTTATGTCAGCGATGACGAGTGGAATCAGGGTGAAGCCATTGCATTGACAAATATGTTTGAGGAACCTTCTCGTTTGATGGAACAAACTGCCCTTAATGATATTTTTACAGCAGAACAGAAAACAGCACTCTACATCTATGACTTTTTAAATATGTGGACCTTTTTTGTCACTTGTGTTCAAGAAGCCGAATCCGTTTCTGGCGTGAGTTACCCTAACCTTGTATTTAGCCATGGTATTGTCCCCGATGAGGCACCACCCAAACAATATGAACAAGCTGATGAGGAATCATCTGATATAGATAATGAAAGTTGGGAGGACAATGGCTTTCCAGATGATGAGTGGTACTAGCTCTCTCTAAGCATTTCATGATTTTCGTAGTTTCGTTTTACAAATTCAAAAGCAGCACGTACAATTCCACCCATATTAAAGCTATTTTTAAAGTTTTTATCTTGAATATACTCAAAAATTTCAGACTTCAACTGCTGGACATTCTCAGGTGTTGAGAGATCATCTTTTAGCATACACTTCATCAATTGGGTAAGGCGACTCTCCGAGCTGAGTATGCGCTTGGCTATAATCGCCCGTTCTTCGATTTTGTATTGATTGACCGCGTGCTTGTCCAGATGGGCACGTACCAATTCGACCATTGGGAAGTTTTCCTTAAAAAATTGTGGACGATAGACTTTTAACTTGGCTTCATAAGACTGCTGGTCAAAATCGATCGCACGGATTTTATAAACAACTTGATCAAAATCGTGAGTGGGGACAATCACATAGTTATAGGAACGCATATCACCCAACAAACGAATCATGCACCGTTCGTTGAACTTTACAAACTGTTTGGCAATTTGACTCTTTTCGCTTTGTGAACATTTGGGCAGATAGTCCTTGATAAACTCATCGCCTGGAATCCCTGCAATATGTTCCTCCACCAAGGTGTCTTCACAAACCAAAAAATTGAGATTATAAGGCGAAAGCATATGCTCAAACTCCAAACCATAGGCGCGAGAAGCATCTGCCTTTTTCATATAGAAATAGGTAAAGTTGTCATTCAAAACATTTCGAATCTTAATTCGAAATGGTTTTGAATTTCCAAAAGTGCAATAATCAACGGCGTCCACATTTAAAAACCGCAATATATCTGTACTTCCATCTGAAAGCAAAAGCGTGTAGATGCGTTTTAGGTTGTCTTCAATTTCATTGCGCTCATTATCATTGTAAAAAACACGAACCCATAGGGAATCGTTATCGTTTTTATCCATCACAGCGACGGAACCAGAAAAACGCATCAAGTCTTGATAGAAGATTGGGAAAGTTGCCTTTCGATTATAATGCGTGAGGTAATCGGTCAAAAACGGACTAATCCGATAGCTCGGTTTTTTGGTTGTGATCAATTTGTCGTTAGATGCCATTTTACAAAAGTAATGGCTTTTGCGCAATCTAAAGAACAATATGAATTGAGCAGTGCCTGAATTTGTGGTATTTTTGTTTGCTATGAAATTTCACATTGTTTCCGATTTTAAGCCAACAGGGGATCAGCCAGATGCCATTCGACAGCTCGTAGAGGGATTGGAAAGCCGTGATCGATTTCAAACCTTGTTGGGCGTTACTGGCTCAGGAAAAACTTTTACGGTTGCCAATGTGATCGAAAAGGTGCAACGCCCCACATTGGTTCTTGCGCACAACAAAACTCTCGCTGCGCAGTTGTATGCGGAGTTTAAGCAGTTTTTTCCAGAAAATGCAGTTGAATATTTTGTTTCTTACTACGATTATTATCAGCCAGAGGCCTATATCCCCACAACGGGAACCTATATCGAAAAGGACTTATCGATCAACGAAGAAATCGAAAAACTTAGACTGAGCACGACTTCTTCTCTACTGTCAGGACGTCGGGATGTATTGGTCGTTGCATCTGTTTCTTGCTTATATGGAATTGGGAATCCGATTGAATTTCGAAAAAACGTCATCGGGGTTAAAGTGGGGCAAGTCATCTCGAGAACTGCATTTTTACATCAACTCGTCCAAAGTCTCTATGCCCGAACGACTGCCGATTTTCTACATGGAACCTTTCGTGTCAAGGGAGATATTGTAGATATTTTTCCGAGTTATGCCGATCATGCATTTAAAATCCATTTTTTTGGTGATGAAATTGAAGCGATTGAATGCTTTGACCCAATCAACAATAGCATCAAAGAAAAATTTGACACACTCACCATTTATCCTGCAAACATGTTTGTGACCTCTCCCGACGTATTGCAAAATGCCATTCACCAAATTCAGGATGATTTGGTCGCACAAGTGGACTATTTTAAAGAAATCGGAAAGCATTTGGAAGCCACGAGATTAGAGGAGAGGACACAATTTGATTTGGAGATGATTAGGGAACTGGGCTATTGCTCAGGTATTGAAAATTATTCTCGATATATCGATGGCCGCGCTCCTGGAACACGTCCATTTTGTCTGTTGGATTATTTTCCAGATGATTATTTGATGATCGTTGACGAAAGTCATGTGACCCTATCGCAGGTGCATGCCATGTATGGAGGGGATCGAAGTCGAAAGGAAAATCTGGTAGAATACGGCTTTCGACTCCCTGCAGCGATGGACAACCGCCCTTTGAAGTACGAAGAATTTGAAACCCTTCAAAATCAAGTTATTTTTGTGAGTGCCACACCCGCTGACTATGAATTGGGGCAATCAGAGGGAGTCTATGTCGAACAAATCATTCGTCCAACAGGGCTACTTGACCCGATCATTGAAGTCAGGCCAAGTCAAAACCAAATCGATGATTTGGTCGAAGAAATCCAAGTTCGTGCTGAGGTAGATGAGCGTGTTTTGGTCACTACACTGACCAAGCGCATGGCGGAAGAACTCACCAAATATCTATCACGGATCTCGATTCGATGTCGTTATATCCACAGTGATATTGATACTTTGGAACGTGTAGATATCATGCAAGATTTACGCCGCGGATTGTTTGATGTTCTAATCGGGGTCAACCTACTTCGAGAGGGCTTAGACTTGCCGGAGGTCTCCTTAGTCGCCATTATCGATGCGGATAAAGAGGGTTTTTTACGATCTGCACGTTCACTCACCCAAACGGTAGGCCGAGCAGCCAGACATTTGAATGGAAAAGCCATTATGTATGCGGATACCATTACCAAGAGTATGCAAAAAACAATGGATGAGACCAACTATCGTCGAAAAAAACAACTTGCCTTTAACGAGAAACACAGCATCATACCTACTCCGCTAAATAAATCCGTTGACCAGGTCTTTGGCTTCCAAACTGAAAATACTGAAGAAATCCATCATGCAGCAGATCCAGACATGGAATATCTGACCGCTGATAAGATTAAGAAGCTAATCCGTGAGACTCGAAAAGCTATGGAAGCCGCTGCAAAGGAGCTTGATTTTGTTCAAGCCGCACGGCTTCGAGATCAAATGAAAAGATATCAAAACCATCTGAAAAAAAATCACAGCTTGTAAAATAAAAAACCAGCCCGTGGGCTGGTTTTGATTTTAGTGAATTTCGATTTTCTTTTTGGGTTCTGGAATTGCTTCTTTAAGCTTGGGTAGAACGATGGAAAGCAAGCCGTTTTTGTAATTGGCTTTGATATTTTTCGTGTCAATCGTTTCAGGAATCCAAAAACTGCGTGTAAAGGACGCATAGTCAAACTCTCTGCGTGTAAACTGCGTATGGTCTTCCCCTATTTCATTTTCAGTAATGGTTGAAATGGTTAAGGTATCTTTTTCCAACTCCACATCAAAGTCTTTTTTTTCCTTACCAGGCGCAACAAGCTTCAAATGAAAAGCATCTTCCTTCTCTGTGATATTTACCGCAGGGGTCTGATGTGTTCTTGGTGCCAAGTCAATCCCGAAATCTTGCGTGAAAAACTGGTCAAATAGACTCGGAAACCAAGGGGTTGTTTTACGTACTATATTCATCATTAAAATTTTTAAGTTCAACAACCAATAATCAAAATATAAACCAAATGAATATTCATGACATAATGGCATTTATATGTCGTATTTGAATGACAATATGTCTGCTTATTGAAGAATCTCTTGCACCTTATCGGCAGCTTCTTGAAACAAAACAGCACTATGAACAGCAAGTCCTGAGTTGTCGATCAGTTCTTTGGCGACATCAGCATTGGTGCCTTGTAAGCGTACGATAATAGGAACTTGAATAGTATCGCCCATGTTTTTAAATGCATCTACAATCCCCTGAGCAACGCGGTCGCAACGAACTATCCCTCCAAAGATATTTACCAAAATCGCTTTGACTTTAGGGTCCTTGAGAATCATTCGAAAAGCTATTTCGACTCGAGCGGCATCGGCTGTACCACCTACATCGAGAAAATTTGCTGGTTCTCCACCCGCCTGTTTAATCAAATCCATAGTCGCCATGGCCAGACCAGCACCGTTTACCATACAACCCACATTACCATCGAGAGCCACATAATTGAGTCCAACTTCTTTAGCCTCCACCTCAAGGGGATTTTCCTCGCGCAAATCGCGAAGAGCTTGATAGTCCTTATGACGGAATAGCGCATTGTCATCCAAAGATACCTTGGCGTCAACCGCTAAAATTTTATCATCTGCTGTTTTTAGCACGGGATTGATCTCAAATAAGGAGGAGTCGGACTGTACATAGGCCGTATAGAGCGCTGTTACAAAACGTACCATTTCTTTAAACCCATAGCCTGAAAGGCCCAAGTTAAACGCTACGCGACGTGCCTGGAAAGGCATCAAGCCAACTGCAGGGTCCACATCTTCCGTAAATATCAAATGTGGGGTTTGATCGGCAACGGTCTCAATGTCCACTCCACCCTCAGTCGAATACATAATCATGTTACGACCCGTAGAACGATTCAACAAAACGGACATATAATATTCTTCTGGGTCAGAATCTCCAGGGTAATAAACATCCTCAGCAATCAAGATTTGATGGACACGCTTGCCCTCACGAGGGGTTTGTGGGGTGACCAAATCCATCCCCAAAATACTACCAGCCACTTCTTCGACCTTGTCGATGCCCTTGGCGAGTTTGACACCGCCGCCTTTACCACGACCTCCTGCGTGAATCTGGGCTTTAATCACAAACCAATTTGTACCTGTCTCTTCAGACAAGACCTCGGCTGCCATTACTGCCTCTTTTGTGTTTTGGGCAACTTTTCCCCTCTGTATACGAACCCCAAATGAAGATAAAATCTCTTTGGCCTGGTATTCATGTACGTTCATTGTGATGTTTGTTTGGTACAAAAATAGAAAACAAGCAACGATCACAACAGACAATTATCTATTTGTTTTGTTGTATTTATAACATTTTGTTGTATTTTTATTTATTACTCGAAAATGGTTTTGATATCAATTAGAACAAAGTTAGATTTGCAGCAAATTCATCCTGATGGAAAATACCGTATTTAAATCTATAGCAAATCAATTTGGAAGTCCCGTCTATGTCTATGATGCAGAGAAAATGGAAAACCAATACAAGCGATTGACACAAGCATTTCAAAATGTTCAGCAATTGCGAATCAACTATGCAGTTAAGGCCCTATCTAATGTAAATATCCTCAGCTTTATGCATAGTTTAGGCGCTGGATTGGATACTGTCTCTATACAGGAAGTCAAACTCGGTATATATGCAGGAGTTCCTGCCCAAATGATCATCTTTACGCCCAACGGGGTTTCTCTTGAGGAAATCGAGGAAGCGGCAGCACTCGGGGTGCAAATCAATATCGATAACTTATCTCTACTCGAGCAATTTGGAAGCAAACAACCTGATGTTCCCGTATGTATTCGTATAAATCCTCATGTGATGGCTGGCGGTAACGCAAACATTTCTGTGGGGCATATCGACTCCAAGTTTGGAATCAGCATCCATCAACTGCCACATATTGTTCGAATTGTCGAAAACACAGGTATGCGGATTAACGGGATTCACATGCATACAGGTAGTGATATCCTTGATATCGATGTATTTTTACATGCTGCTGAAATTTTATTCACCACTGCTAAGTCATTTAATGATCTTGAATTTTTGGACTTTGGTAGTGGATTTAAGGTTCCCTATCACCCAAACGATATTGAGACCAATATTGAAGAACTGGGCCAAAAACTTGGCAAGCGATTTCAAGCATTTTGCAAGGACTACGGAAAAAACTTAACCCTGGCTTTTGAACCCGGAAAATTTTTGGTGAGCAAAGCGGGATATTTCCTCACACAAGTCAATGTGGTCAAGCAAACCACCTCAACGGTATTTGCGCAAGTCAATAGTGGTTTTAACCACCTCATTCGACCCATGCTATACGGCTCGCAACACCATATAGAAAACATCTCCAATCCAAATGGACGCGAGCGCTTTTATTCCGTAGTGGGTTATATATGCGAAACGGACACCTTCACCAACAACCGAAGAATCAATGAGATTTCGGAAGGCGATTTGATGTGTTTCCACAATGCGGGTGCCTACTGTTTTTCAATGGCGAGCAACTATAATTCACGCTTCCGTCCTGCAGAAATTTTCTGGCACCAAGGAGAAGCCAAATTGATTCGAAAAGCAGAACAGTTTGATGATTTGCTTCGCAACCAAGTTGTCCTTGATCTGGCTGCGTTGAAAGTATAACTATCCAATCACTCCCGACCCAATCAACTCATCTTTGAGATACCAAGCGGCAAATTGCCCTGGGGCAATGGCAGACTTGGGTTGTTCAAAAACCATATACAATCCTGTTGATGATGGATGTAGAGTTGCTTTTGACAATGGCTGTCGATAGCGGATACGCGCCCAAACATGTATGGGCTCATGTGGTATAAGATCAGGGCGCACCCAATGTACATCCGCTCGCGCAATCCACAAGGCAGAGCGATACAGCCCTGGGTGGGTTTTTCCCTCACCGACATAGATAATATTTTCTTTGATATCAGTACCTAAAACAAAAAGTGGGCCTTTGGTGCCACCAACAGCCAACCCCTTACGCTGACCCACAGTGAAGAAATGCGCCCCATCATGGGTGCCAACCTCTACCCCATCGTTAGCCGTATAGCTGTATTTGGCGGCAAGCCCTTCGGGTGTTTCTTCTCGCTTGATTTGATACATCGTATGGGAATCGGGAATCTGAACAATTCGACCTGTTTTAATGGCGAGCTGTTGCTGTAAAAATTCTGGCAAGCTCACTTTCCCCACAAAGCACAAACCCTGTGAGTCCCGTTTTTCCGCAGTGGCCAACCCTTGCTCTTTGGCAATCTTCCGTACCTCTGGCTTGGTCAATTCGCCGATTGGAAACAGTGTTTTGGCCAATTGTGCTTGATTGAGCTGACACAAAAAATAAGATTGGTCTTTGTTGGCGTCCAACCCTGCCAACAAGCGGTAGTGAGTTGTTCCATCAATCTCTACTTTTCCTTTTCGGCAATAGTGGCCCGTAGCCACAAAATCAGCTCCCAATTCCAATGCAATTTTTAGAAATACGTCAAATTTGATTTCACGGTTACACAAAACATCTGGATTGGGTGTGCGCCCACACTCATACTCTAAAAACATATAATCCACAATGCGTTGTTTATATTCTACACTTAAATCGACTGTTTGAAAAGGAATCCCGAGTTTTTCAGCGACGAGCATCGCATCGTAACTGTCTTCGAGCCAAGGGCACTCTTTGGAGATGGTGACGCTATCTTCGTGCCAGTTTTTCATAAACAAGCTGATTACCTCATAACCCTGTTGTTGCAACAGATAAGCTGTCACACTCGAATCGACTCCACCAGAGAGCCCAACAACTACACGTTTTGAATTGGATTTCATCGCGAGGCAAAGGTAACCAAAAGTGGTCTAGCGACGGCGACCTGTCCGTCTTTGCTGTTCGGCCTGTTCCATCATCTCTTCCATTTTTCTTTGGAATCGGCTTTGCTTTTTGGGCTTTTTTTTATTTTCCTCAATCTGGATAAAGATTTTTTCTTCATTGATGATATAGTTTTTAATCACCAACATAATCCCAATGGTAATCAGGTTTGAAATCAGATAATACAAACTCAAACCAGAAGCATAGTTATTAAAGAAAAACAACATCATGATCGGCATGAGGTAAATCATAAACTTCATGTTTGGCATACCGGGTTGGGTGGGTTGCATTTGCTGACCCATGGTCATTTTTGAATACACAAAAATAGCGATTGATGCCAAGAGTGGGAATAGACTCACATGATCTCCATAAAAAGGAATGGAAAAAGGAAGGTCTAAAATGGCATCATAGGACGACAAATCCTCAGCCCATAAAAAGGATTTTCCACGAAGTGAGAAGGCAACTGGAAAAAAGTAAAATAACCCTAAGAAAACGGGCAACTGTAACAAGCTCGGCACACAACCAGCCATAGGGTTTGCCCCGGCTTTGGAGTAGAGCTTCATGGTTTCCTGTTGCTTTTTCGCACGGTCATTTCCATATTTGTCGTTGAGTGCATTAATTTCAGGGCGCAATACTTTCATTTTTGCCTGTGACAAATAAGACTTATAGGTCACTGGCGATAATGCCAATCGAACGATGATTGTCATCACGATAATGGCAATTCCATAAGGTAGGAACCCACTCAAAAATCCAAACAAAGGGAAAAATAAAAAGCGGTTCATCCATCCGATGATTCCCCAACCAAAAGAGATGGATTCGGAGAGGTTCTCATCATAGGTATTTAAAATCTTATAATCTGTTGGGCCGATAAACCAGTCAAATGACGTGTTTAAAGACCCATTTTGAGAAGAGATGGCTGTTGTGGTTTCAAATCGTTTTAAAAACAAAGAATCGTCGCTGTTATCGGGGTTCATCAAAGAAGACGACTCCGCATCAATCGACTCAAATTGGGTGGTTGGAATAAGAATCATGCTAAAGAAATGCTGTCGGTACGAAATCCAGGACACCTCTTTGTCTTTGTCATCGTCTTCGCCCATAGCGGATAATGCTTGTACTTTATCACCTTCATACTGATAAGTCAACTGGGTGTATCGATTTTCATAATCGGCACTCAATGCATGGCGAAACCCATCCAATCCCCAGTATAAATCTGTTTCGGGCTGAACGTTCAAACCGCTTGAGCGTATCCCAAATTGAAAACGATATGCCTTGCTGTCTTCACGTTCTTTAGAGAGAGTATAAATATAATCAAGTGTTCCTCCTGCGACTTGAGAACGCATCGTGAGTTGGCTCCCATCGAGAATCGGAAAAAAGTCCAAGTCTCGGGTGTTGATCAACGCTCCGTTGGCTTCGATCCGCAAGTTGAAATCTGTGTTTCCGTCTTTGACAACAAAGACCTGCTCGTTGAGGTGGTTTGTGTGTTGTTTGAGTTCAGCTTCTTGGATAAATCCCCCTTTGGAGGTTACCGCCAAGCGCAACAACTCATTTTGTAGTATTGTGACTTGTTCAGCAATTGAATCCATCATAACGGGGGAATTGTTTGCAAGCGTAAAGGTCTGTTTTGGAACATCACCCACTTGAAACTGGGAGGTGGTGGAATTGGTCTCCAACTGTACATTTTGCTCCATCATTTCCGACTGGTCATACATCATCCAAATCAGAACGAGGAAAAGCAAAAAGAAACCGATAATTTGTAAGGGGTCTATTCTTTTTTCTTCCATTTTGGGTTATTTTTTAGATTGTGCATATCGGTTACACGCATTCACAAAACCGACAAACAAAGGGTGTGGATTGGCAACAGTACTACTGTATTCTGGGTGATACTGCACCCCGACAAACCAAGGATGTTCGGGAAGTTCAATCGCTTCCACTAGCTTGGTTTCGGGATTGACGCCCGATGCAATCATGCCATGCGCTTTAAATTGCTCGTAATAGGCATCGTTGAACTCATAGCGGTGTCGATGACGTTCTTCAATGCGGTCATTTTGATACAACTTGTGCAGCAACGAATCTTTTTCAATTACGCAAGTCCAAGCACCCAATCGCATGGTTCCACCTTTTTGAATGATATTGCGTTGTTCATCCATCAATGAAATCACAGGGTGCGGGGTGTCCGAATCCATTTCAACAGAATTGGCAGCGGGAAGTTGGAGCACATTCCGTGCATACTCAATTACAGCCATTTGCATTCCCAAACAAATCCCAAAGAAGGGAATATGATGTTCACGAACATATTTGACAGCGTTAATTTTCCCTTCAATCCCACGCTCCCCAAAGCCTGGTGCAACGAGAACCCCATCGAGATTAGTGGTTTTTTCTTGCACATCTTTTTCATCCAAATAAGAGGAATGGATTGGAACCACCTTGACTTCTACTTCATTGGCAGCACCTGCATGTACAAAGGACTCCAAAATCGATTTGTACGAATCTTGCAACTCAACATACTTTCCGATAAGTCCAACAGTTACACTGCTTTTTGGATTTTTGTGGCGTTTGAGAAAATTCTGCCACGGGGCTAAGTCGGGTTGGTTATCACCTTCGATTCCCAATCGCTTCATCACCACTTGATCCAGACCTTCCTCATACATCAATATCGGCACATCGTAAATTGTCTCCGCGTCGATCGATTGAATCACGGCTTCTTGCTCGACATTGCAAAACAAGGCCAGTTTTTTCCGCAAATCGTCAGAAAGTTCGTGTTCGGTTCTACATACCAAAACATCAGCGTTGATCCCGCTTTCCATGAGGGTTTTTACAGAGTGTTGGGTGGGTTTGGTTTTCAATTCTTTTGCAGCAGATAAAAACGGTACAAGCGTCAGATGAATGACCACGCAATTTTCCCTACCGAGTTCCCATCGCAATTGACGTACGGCCTCGATATACGGCAATGATTCAATATCACCAACTGTACCTCCGATTTCGGTGATCACCACATCATGCTCATCTCCTTCTCCTAAGAGTTGCATACGCGCCTTAATCTCGTTTGTGATATGCGGAATCACCTGTACGGTTTTACCCAAAAAGTCACCGCGTCGTTCTTTCTCAATCACGCTTTGGTAAATGCGACCCGTTGTGACATTGTTTGCCTGCGATGTTTTGACATTGAGAAATCTCTCATAATGCCCAAGGTCTAAATCAGTCTCGGCACCATCGTCTGTCACATAGCACTCCCCATGCTCATAGGGGTTGAGCGTTCCAGGGTCAACATTGATATAGGGGTCAAATTTTTGGATGGTAGTTCGCAAGCCACGGGCTTGTAACAATTTGGCAAGGGAAGAAGATATAATGCCTTTCCCTAATGATGAGGTCACTCCTCCGGTTACAAAAACGTATTGGGAATTTGGCATTAAACGCTATTTTGTTTCACTTCGTGAACAAAAGTACAAAACGACCATGACAAATTGATCGGTTTATTCATCGGCTAGCTCTATGGTTTCATATCCCTTGTGCTGGAGTAAATACAACGCTGTGTTTCGAAACCCTTTGGCTTGATCTTGAAAAAGGAATTTATTCTGTAAATATTGGGTTTCCCCAAGTTTAAAGCCATCGGTCAATTCTTGCCGAATCGCGGTTCGGAGCGACAAATCGGTCATCAACTCATAGCCACGAATGGCCTCGCGAGTTGGTACCGTACCATAGGTGGACTCATAGCGTTCGTGCAAGCTGGTCAATGCAATTGGATTGATATTAAATGTTTCAGCATAGGTAAACGAGAGATTTCCCAGATGTGATTGGTCGATGTTTTCATCGTCATATGCCGACGATCGATCCAAGGTCATGAGTTTTGTTTTTCGGTTCTCGTTTTGTTGGGCATTTAACATCGAAACCATACTTATAATCAGGTTGGTTTTTTTGGTTTCAAGAAACACCCAGTTTTGCTCTAAATTAGAGGTCAGTGAGTCGATGAGTTCGGGTTTGACAAAATTGAATTCCTGGTCAGGGTTTACGATTTCTGCCAAAGGAAACTGTTTTTTTAATTGATTTTGAGCCTTCAGATTTTCGGCATCTGCCACGATTACCACACAGGGATTTTCTGTCGATTGGTCCAGGGAGTCGATATAACGATGCATGCGTTCTCTGAGCAATTTGCGATCCGTCAAGCTATGCACCACGTTTTTGCGCATAGCCAACGGTTTGATGGTAAGTGGTGAAACCAAGGGAACCTTGCGGTTATCCAATTTTTCAGAAAACGTATTAAAGTGTCGTGGTACAAAAGGCCCTACGACAAAGTCATAGGATGAAAAGTCATTGGCATCCAAGAGTTGGTTGATCCGAAAATTGCTGTTTTCCGTATCCAACACCGTGAAATCGATTGACAGGCCAAGTTCGACAAGATCTTCCATGGCCAAGCGTGCGCCTGCATAGAAGTCGAGGGATATGGTTTGCAAATTTCGTGTTTGTAAAATCTGATTCGTTTGTGCAACCGAGTCAATCGGAACAGTGGGTAAACGAAATGGTGCCAACAAAGCCACTTTTAACTCCGTCTGCCGAAACAAAGTATCGCGCAGATTAACCTTTTCAACAATCAAGTTGTTTTTCACATTATAGGTTGGTGAACTACGTTTAGGTAGGCGAAGGACCATCCCTGCCAACAAGCCCTTTTCAAACAATTCGGGATTGAGCGCAATCAACTCTTCCTCACTCACGCCAAACTTGACTTCCAAACGATAATAACCTTCTTTAGGTTTTACCGTATAGTAGTTGTAATTGGGATCAAATGAGTTGGTTTCGACTGTCGCTTCTGGAATCACAAGCACTTGACCAATCGATATGACTGCACCCATATCTGGATTTGTCGCATTGAGTTCTTCGAGTGTAATTCCATAGCTATAAGCCACGCGCCAAGGCGTTTCGCCTTTTTTGACTATATGGGTGTTGGCTTGGAGTTCTGGTTCCAGTGGGAGTAGAATCTCTTTATACCGTGGAATCTTGAGTTTCATTTTCCGCTTTAAACCATCTTTGATCTCGGGATTGTAATACAACAACTGCTGCTCACTGATTTCATATCGTTTTGTCAAGCTAAAGCTAGAGTCCCCTTTGCGGACTTTATGAATCAAAAAGTGTGTGCGATAGTCTTCATTGGAATCCTGTGCTTGTAGGTTTGCGGTGAGCAACCCAAAAACAAGTCCGAAAAAGAAAAGCACACGCCTACTCCCACTCAATAGTGGCAGGCGGTTTAGAACTGATATCATAAACTACTCGATTAATTCCTTTGACTCGATTGATGATTTTGTTGGAGATGTTTTGCAAAAAGGGATAGGGTAAATTGACCCAATCTGCTGTCATTCCATCTGTGGACTCCACAGCCCTTAGTGCAACGCATTTTTCATAGGTTCTTTCGTCTCCCATGACCCCTACGCTTTGTACTGGTAGCAATATCGCACCAGCTTGCCACACTTGATCGTATAGCCCTTCTTCTTTTAATCCATTGATAAATATTGCATCGACTTCTTGTAGCATCTGTACTTTTTCGGCTGTGATATCCCCCAAAATCCGAATTGCCAAGCCCGGCCCCGGAAAGGGATGACGACCGAGTAAGTTGGCGGACAATCCCAAGGTTTTACCAACTCGTCTCACTTCGTCTTTAAACAACATCCGAAGGGGTTCGACCACTTTGAGTTTCATGTAGCTAGGTAATCCCCCGACATTATGATGGGATTTAATCGTTGCGGATGGACCATTGACAGAAACAGACTCTATGACATCTGGATAAATCGTTCCTTGTGCCAACCAAGTGATATTGGTCAAGGTAGTAGCCTCATCATCAAAAACATCGACAAACACCTTTCCGATGCGTTTGCGTTTTTCTTCTGGGTCGAATACTCCAGCCAAGTCCGCCAAAAAGCGATCACTGGCATCGACACCTTTCACATTGAGACCCAAGCCCTCATATTGCTGAAGCACATCAACAAATTCATTTTTACGTAACAGTCCATTATTGACAAAAATACAATGCAGCTGAGACCCAATGGCTTTGTGTAAAAGCATCGCTGCTACCGTCGAATCGACACCGCCAGAAAGACCCAAAACAACACGATTCTCTCCGATTTGATTTTGCAATGCTCCTATAGTCATATCGGCAAAAGAACTTGGAGTCCAATCTTGAATGACCCCAGCGATAGAAACCAAAAAGTTTTCCAACAACTGCTTACCATCAGTTGTGTGATAGACTTCGGGGTGAAACTGAATGGCATAGGTCGTTTCGCCTTCAATACGATAGGCAACATGCTGCACATCATCTGTACTAGCCAGGCAAACCCCCGCTGTGGGTAGAGTTTGAATCGTATCACTATGGCTCATCCACACTTGTGTTCCTTGGGAAATCCTTGCAAAGAGGGGGTCATTGTTTATAGTTGTGAGTTTGGCACGTCCGTATTCGCGTGTGCTTGAAGGCGCAACCTTACCGCCTCCAAAGTGCGCTAGGTATTGGGCGCCATAACATATCCCAAGCAAGGGTATTTCCCCTCGGATTTCTGCTAAATCGAGATGGGGTGCGTCATCGCCACGAACCGAAAAGGGTGAGCCCGATAGGATTACCGCTTTGAAAGTGTCAATTTGTTTTGACAGTTTGTTAAATGGGTGAATTTCACAATAGATGTTCAATTCACGTACGCGTCGAGCGATCAGCTGGGTGTATTGTGAACCAAAGTCTAAGATTAAAACCTTGTTTTGCATGGTCAAAAATACGATTTCTACGTCGTAATATTTCTATATCACTTGCTTTTTTTACAACGAAAAGCACATAAAATCTTTTTCATTTGGATCGATATGCTTCATCAAAAAGGGAATCAAATCATCACCGTAGTGCAAAACAAACTCTGCAAAATTTACACTGCGCTCTTGCAAATCTCCCATAGGGAATAACTGTTGTTGCAGTTCGGTTATGCGGTTAATATGATCCACCAACTTTATCCGTTGGGCCTTAAGCAGTCTTTTTTCGAGTCGGTCAATTCCCTTTTTTTGCTTTTTTTCCTGTGCTTCAACTGCTCCCAAAAATGAAGCGTCGGTTTGTTTGGCAAGCGTATAAAGTGCTTCAAACTGCTGCTCCAAATGCGCTTTGAATTCCCCAAAATCGATATCGATATTACTGATTTGACGAACCCGATGGTTGATCAATTCGTTTGTTGGCAAAAACAAATCTGCAACCGAAATATCCAGTTTGTTGAGCTTTTGTTGCTGCTTGTCGCTGATCATCAAAACCGAAGATCTCATTTTGAGCATGGGCATGGGTAAATCAAAAGTTGCAAATACCTCGCTGAGTTGCAACCAATAGGCCAGCTCCGAACCACCCCCTACAGTCACCAAATTAGGTAAAATTACTTCTTGATAGATTGGGCGAAATAGGGCGTTGGGTGAAAATCTCTCGGGATGAGATTTGATTTCTTTTATCAATTCCCGTTTAGAAAATGAAATCTCTGTATCGACTATTCTATAGCCCATTTCGGTTTTTTCGATACGCTGCCGTCCCGACTTTCCTATATAAAAAAGGTTGATGTCTCTGGGATTTACCTGAACATTGACCTTGCTTTCCAAGGCATTTATTAGTTTTTTTACTGTCTTTTTACTCCCCTTTTGAGTGCATTGCTCTTTGAATTCTCGTTGAACATACGGAATAAATTCTTGTTTGAGTCGTGGGTTATCTCCATCGACAATAACCAAGCCATAGTGACCAAAAAGTTGATGTACCAAAAAGCGAGTCGCATCTGCAAAATTGGAATGCGCGACATAGCTTTGCGCAAATAGGTTTTGAAGTTCTTCCGCATGTGGACGATCGCCTAAATACTCTTTCCAAACCTCCAAAACCTGATCCAATCCATCAGTTGATAAACGTCCCACTGGCCCCTGCTGATCACTCAACCAATTAAGACTCTGCCCATTGACTGAAAAGTGATTGATTTCTTCAAAATCGTGGTCTTCCGAGGCCATCCAATACACAGGTACATAAATATTGCCATCCTGAAGTGCGTTCCATTGGTTTGAGATCTGAATCACATCAATGATTTTGTATAGAAAGTAAATCGGCCCGGTAAATAAATTGAGCTGATGCCCTGTAGTGATTGTAAAACAATTTGGCGATAGCAAGCTATCGATTTGAATGGTAGGCGCATCCTTGATGTGTTGGTATTGGACAGTGAGCACCTCGTTGAGGGTTTCTCGATGTTGGACGGTAAATCGCTTTTGCTGTATTTGCAGATGTACAGGGTCGGGGCGATTGGCAAAAGGACGATAAAAACCCGCTAATGAAGGGTCGGCAAAAACCACACGACTTGCCAAATCGGGCAAGCGCTGTGTTGTTGTATGTGGAATCCGATGGGTTTGCATGCCGTAAAGATACAACACAGATGACTAGGGGCTCGCAAGTGGGTTACCAGAGAGTCGTGAATAGGGTCTTTTGTTGTTCACGAATCAAGATTAACTGTTAACCATTATTTCTTAACTTCGATGAAATCTGTTGGGCTGGCGTAGAGGTCAAAGTCTTCTGCTTGTTCAATCCTAACTTCCACAAAATCGCCCATACGCAAATAGTGCGTTTTGGCGTCGATGCGTATTTCATTGTCTACATCTGGCGAATCAAACTCCGAACGCCCTATATAGTAGTTGCCTTCTTTACGATCAATCAAACAGCGTAAGGTTTTCCCGATCATCTGCTGATTGTTCTCCCATGAGATTTGGGATTGAATGGCCATTATTTCGTTAGCGCGTTGCTGCTTGACTTCAGCAGGTACATCATTAACAAGTTGGTGGGCATAGGTGTTTTCCTCATGGCTATAGGTAAAGCAGCCCAGTCGTTCAAATCGGGTGTCACACACCCATTGTTTGAGGAGTTCAAAATCTTTTTGCGTTTCGCCGGGATAACCCACAATTAGGGTAGTGCGTATTGCCATATTTGGTACGCGTTCTTTGCACGCATTGATTAGGGCGTTAGTTTTTTCAAAAGTGGTTCCACGACGCATGGATTTCAAAATTTGATCTGAAATATGTTGTAAAGGCATGTCAATATAGTTACATACTTTAGGTTCGTCCCGAATCACGTCGAGTACATCAAAGGGAAATCCCGTTGGAAAGGCATAGTGTAAACGAATCCATTCGATTCCGTCCACATTAACTAGTTTGCGCAACAAGTCGGCCAATCGTCTTTTTTTATACAAATCAAGGCCGTAATAGGTCAGGTCTTGGGCGATTAAGATAAGCTCTTTTACGCCATCCGATGCGAGTTTTTTGGCTTCTTTCACAATCATCTCTATGGGCGTAGATCGGTGTTTTCCTCTCATCAGCGGAATAGCACAAAAGGAGCACGGGCGGTTACAGCCCTCCGAAATTTTTAGATAAGCATAGTGTTTGGGTGTTGTGGTCAAGCGTTCTCCGATGAGTTCATGCTTGTAGTTTGCACCTAAGGACTTGAGTAAAATGGGCAGGTCGGTAGTCCCAAAAAACTGATCGACTTCAGGAATTTCCTGTTCCAAATCATCTTTGTAGCGTTCGCTCAAGCAGCCCGTTACAAAAAGCTTGTCGATGGTTCCAGCTTCTTTTTTCTTGGCAAAGTTAAGAATCGTTTGTACAGATTCTTCCTTGGCGTTATCAATAAAACCACAGGTGTTGACCACCACGATATTCCCCTGTTTTTCATGAACGACTTGTTTGTCATTGGCCTGAAGTTGTCCCATCAAAACTTCGGAGTCGTAAATGTTCTTTGAACAGCCCAAGGTGACGACATTGATGGTATTTTTTTTGAGAGATTTTGTTCGCATAACTCTTATTCGTATCCTTTAGGTAATCGTCTGTGTCGTGTAAGAGATTCGTATGCCGCACCCAATGAGTAGAGTTTTTGTTCTTGAAAGCTTGGCGTGATAAAGGTCAGGTTTTTTGGCTCTCCTTGTTCTGAATATCCCATCGGAATCGTAAAACAGGGATAAAAAGCTGCCGCAGCATAGGCCGCATAGTAGTTGTTTATGGTCAAAACGGCATCCAAATTGTGGATATCCATGGGGGTTTTATAAAATGACGTTGCCGCTTTATGAAGTCGATCCACAAGCGTTTGCAATTCGTTATCTGCTATATCTTCTGCAAAAACTCCTTCCAGTCGGGCTTGACCATAGGGCATTCGCAAGAGGGAGTCTTGTTGATTGTAGTTCATAACGGACTGTACATCATTGTCAAAAAAGGTCGGGTTTGCTTGGCTATTGAAATAGTTAGGTAAATCAGTTTTCATTTCAGCATTAAGCAGGGACAAAAAGCCTACAAACTCAATATTTGGTGGCTCATAGATGATGACCTCTGCCCCATGACTGCGCAGGGTGTTTATGGCTTTGCGATACAAGGAGTCTGCAGCAACCAAAGATTTGATTGCACCAAGTCGAAATCCTGTAAAACTTCGGTTTTGACTGGCAAGGTAATAGTCCGCCTGCGCATCGGAACCTTGTGAAGTCTTAGCGTCTGCAATATCTTCCCCTTCCATTGCATCAAGTAAAATGGCATTATCCACCACACTTCTGGTAATGGGTCCAGCGGTATCAAGGGTGCGTGAAATCGGAACGATACCCGTTCGACTGACCAAACCGATGGTAGGCTTACATCCGACAACAGCATTTTGACTAGAAGGAGATAAAATCGATCCTGAAGTCTCTGAACCAACAGCAGCAACTGCATAATTGGCAGCCACAGCAACAGCACTGCCCGAGCTTGAACCACCCGTTTCAAAGATTCTTCTTCCATAGGGATTTAAAGTCTGACCCCCAACAGCACTATAGCCCAGTGGACAACCGTCACAAAAATAATATGCCCATTCGCTGAGATTAACTTTCCCCAAAATCAAAGCACCTTTGGCTAGTAGTTGAGACACCAAAAAAGCATCGCTCTCTGGAATATGATCTTTTAAAAAAGCTGCTCCAGCCGTTGTGGGCATTTCTCGGGTGTTGATATTGTCTTTGAGCAAGATGGGCATGCCATAAATGGGATGCTGTTGGGTTTGCCTTTGCCGATCCCTCGCCTTGGCCTGTTCAATCACCATGGGATTCAATGCCAAAATGGCGTGAAGGGTGGTGTTGGGATTACTTTCAAATTTCCGAATGCGATACAGATAAAAAAGTACTAATTGTTCATAGCTAAATGACTCTGACTTTATATGTGCCTGCAGAGTCGGGATATCTTGTTCGATGATTAGTGGTTTCAATGCTTGATAGGTATCTTCCCCAAAATTGTTTAAAGCGGTTTCAAAAGGATTCCAGAGTTGATTTTTATCCAATAATTTGGATTGGATTAACTGAAACTGCATCCGCGAATTTTGATGTGTTTGATTTACTTGAAGTTCTGCAGTTTCGTCATAGGGCTCCCAATAAACCATAGGGGAATTTGTACAGGACACAAAACTGATGATTGATAAAAAAGATGTAATAAATCGCATACTAAACCATTAAAACAAAGAATCTACAAATTCTTTTGGACGAAATTCTTGCAAGTCCTCCATTTCTTCGCCAACCCCGATATATTTGACAGGCACTTGCATTTGATCGCAAATCCCCAATACGACACCTCCTTTGGCAGTGCCGTCGAGTTTGGTGATGGCTAAGGCCGTAATTTCGGTAGTTTGTGAAAATTGACGCGCTTGCTCGAATGCATTTTGCCCAGTGGAGCCATCAAGAACCAACAACACCTCATGTGGTGCATCAGGAATCGATTTTTTAATTACTCTTTTGATTTTTGCCAATTCGTTCATCAAGTTAACCTTGTTGTGTAAGCGACCTGCGGTGTCGATAATGACATGGTCTACACCTTGGGAAAGTCCAGACTCAACCGCATCGTAGGCAACAGAAGCCGGGTCATTACCCATCTTTTGCTTGACAATCGGTACCCCCACTCGTTCCGACCACATCGTCAATTGATCGACTGCTGCAGCGCGGAAGGTATCTGCAGCTCCGAGAAGGACTTGCTGACCGGCAGCGTGATAAAGATGGGCTAGCTTTCCAATGGTGGTGGTTTTGCCAACGCCATTGACCCCCACAACCAAAGTCACTCGGGGTTTGACTCCGCGAGGGCTAGTATTTTGTATGTCCAACAAAGTGGAGATTTCATCTCTTAGGATCAAATGAAGATCTTTGGAATTAATGTACTTGTCCTTGGCAACACGTTTTTCTAGTAGGTCTATAATTTTAAGGGTGGTATCCACTCCGATATCTGCACTAATCAATACCTCTTCCAATTGATCCAAAACACTGACATCAACGGTATTTTTACCAGCGATTGCTTTACCAATTTTATGCAGAAGTGATTGCTTAGTCGGCTCAAGTCCTTTGTCTAATTTTTCTTTGGAAAAAAACCGCTTAAAAATCCCCATTCTTTTTTTTGTAAATGTAAGAAATAAAAAAAGCCACTAATCGTGGCTTTAATCATCCTTATTATGGTTTTTATTTTTTGGCAAGCCACTCATTCACTTGCTCAGGCAGTATAGTGGATTCTACAAAAGTGTAAGCGCCAGATTTATCGCTTTTGACCATTTTGATGGCTTTAGTCAAACGCTTTGATGATGTCTGTAAAGTTGCAACGGTTTTCTTTGCCATGATTACTTAATTTCTTTGTGAACAGTCATTTTTTTCAAAATCGGGTTGAATTTTTTTAATTCAACTCGGTCAGGCGTGTTCTTTTTGTTTTTGGTTGTGACATAACGAGAAGTACCTGAAAGGCCTGAAGCTTTGTGTTCTGTACATTCTAAAATCACTTGAACTCTGTTTCCTTTCTTAGCCATGACAATGTATTTAGAGGACGCCTTGAGTTTTTGCCTCTTTAAGCACAGCGGCAAGTCCTTTTTTATTGATAGTTTTTAAAGCAGATGTTGAAAGTTTGAGAGTTATCCACTTCTCTTGATCTGTCAAATAGAAGCGTTTTTTAATCAGGTTTGCTTCAAAACGTCTCTTTGTTTTGTTCATCGAGTGGGAAACATTGTTTCCAACCAACGCTTTTTTACCGGTAATTTGACAAACTTTTGGCATTGCAAAAATTGATTTTTGTAATCGGAGTGCAAATAAACAATATTTTTAACGTACTGACAAATGTTTTTTATCGATTAGCTCAGCATTTTTCTCGCTAGCTCCAAGGCCTTATTGACGGTTTTGTTCACGGTCTTTTCTCTGTTTTTACCAAAGAAAAAGCGTTCAATACGTTTAAAATCCGGTCCGACGACGGCAATCACCACGGTTCCCACATCTGCATCAGAGTCGCCTTTGGTTGGCCCGGCATTGCCAGTCGTCGCGATAGCATAGGTACTTTTCATCTGCTCACGAACCCCTTTGGCCATCGCCAAAGCGACCTCTTCGCTCACTACAGTATGCGATTTGATCAAATCATCAGATACTCCCAACACATCTTGCTTGGTCTCTGTTTTGTAAGCGACTACTCCCCCATAAAAATAGGCCGAAGCGCCGGGAATCGACGAAAGCAATACCGCAACACGGCCCCCTGTACAACTTTCTGCTACCGCAATGGAAGATTTTTTTTCGATCAATAAATCGCCGATTTGTGCCTCGATCGGTCGGTCTGATTCAAAGCCCGTGATAATATCTGCGATCAATGGACGAAGACTTTCAAAATACTGATCTAACTCCTTTTGAAGTTGGTCTTCATCATCGCCACGCGCGGTAAGTCGCAATCGCACACGACCTAAATTTGGCAAGTATGCGAGCTTGATATGTGAGGGTAGTGCTGCTTCCCAATCATGGATAACTTCGGCAATACGACTTTCGCCCCATCCGTAGGTCATCATGGTTTTGTGTATCAGAACAGGTCGCTTAAAGTGATTCTTGAGTTTTGGGATCAGCTGCTCACCCATAATGCATTTCATCTCATAAGGAACACCCGGCAAAGCAACAAACACAGTCGCGTTCTTTTCCATCCACATTCCAACAGCCGTACCAAACCGATTTTCTATCAAAACAGCTTTGGAAGGTACCATTGCTTGGGCGCGATTCAGGTCATTGATCGGCACATTGACATATTGCGCAAAGAGTTTTTCGATATGTGCCAATACATCTGGATTATATACCAAATCATCGTCAAAAAAATGACAAAAGGCAGTTTTTGTGATATCGTCTTTAGTAGGTCCCAAACCGCCTGTGAGTAACACTAGAGAAACCCGCTGCTGTGCTGCTTCCATAGCATTGGTAATGGCGTGCTTTGTGTCGGATATCGAGGTGATCTGAGAAACCTCAATACCAATATTGTTGAGCGATTTGGCAAGAAAAGCGGAGTTCGAATCAACAATCTGACCGATTAAAATCTCGTCTCCAATAGTGATGATTTCTGCTTGCATTATTTTATCTTCAGCGTAAATGCATGTTGTCCCACCAACTGTCCTGTAAGTTCATCGCCCTTTTGTACACGACCCACACCGGAAGGAGTGCCAGTAAACAAAATGTCGCCAATTTTAAGGGTGAAATAACGCGACACATGACTGATAATTTCATCAATTCCCCATATCATATTTGCAGTGGTGCCTTTCTGAACGACCTCACCGTTTTTTGTTAACTGAAATTGAAGATCGCTGATGTTCATAAATTGTGACTTGTCAAACCATTGACCAACATAGGCAGCACAATCAAAAGACTTGGCCTTTTCCCAGGGCAATCCTTCTGCTTTAAGTTCGCGTTGTAGATCTCGAGCAGTAAAGTCCAATCCCAGTCCAATTTCGTCGTAATACTTGTGTGCAAATTTGGTTTCTATATGCTTGCCAATGCGGTTTATTTTGACAAGAACCTCCACTTCATGGTGAATTTCGTTGGAGAAATCCGGAATAAAAAATGGTTGATCCTTTTGCCCCAAACTTGAGTCGGGCTTAATAAAAATCACAGGAGCATCTGGGCGATCGTTGTGGAGTTCTTCAATATGCTTTGCGTAATTACGCCCGACACAAATGAATTTCATCAGGACTGATTTAGTGTATTAAGTCGAATGGCAGTCAGTATCTTTTTAGTATAGAGTGGAAAATCTGCTTCCAAAAGCCATCCGAAGTAGCCCGGCTCTTTTTCAAGAATCTCAATAATAGTCTTACCCTTGTGTTTTCCAAATCCAAATATGGGTTCATTTTCTTTGTTTGTGCGGATATATCCTGCAAAATCTAGACTGTTATATCGAGTGGTAAACTGACTTAGCATTAAAACATCGTTTTCCAAATCTGCATAGCGTTCGATTTGAGCTTTGAGCACCTCAAAAGTGGCTTTGGTGTCTGCGCTTGCACTGTGTGCATTTTCGAGGTCTTTGTCACAATAAAAGCGATAGGCTGCCGTCAATGTACGTTGTTCCATTTTATGAAAAATGGTTTGCACGTCTACTGCTTTGTGTTTTTTAAAATCGACATCAATGTCTGCACGTAGCATCTCCTCTGCAAGTAAAGGAATATCAAATCGATCGGAATTGTAACCCGCCAAGTCTGAGCCTTTAAACCAAGTATATATTTCTGAAGCGATTTTTTTAAAAGCCGGGGCATTCGCGACCTTTTCATTGGTGATACCGTGTATGGCTGTAGCTTCTGCTGGAATGGGCATACCTGGGTTGACCAGCCAAGTCTTATCTTGTTCAGATCCATCTGGGAATGCTTTTAAAATCGAGATTTCAACAATCCGATCCTTGGCAATATTTACCCCTGTAGTCTCTAGGTCAAAAAAACAAATTGGCCGTTTTAATTGTAACTGCATGTTATAGTTGTTGTGAGCTGTCCCAATTCTCGATTCTTTGTTTTAGCGTTTTAATAAACAAACCTCCCGTTGATCCGTTGATGATGCGGTGGTCATAGCTGTGGGAAAGTATCATTTTACGACGTATCCCTATAAAATCGCCTTTTTCGCTTTCGATTACTGCGGGCACTTTACGAATCGAACCCAAGGCAAGGATCCCAAGTTGAGGCTGATTGATAATCGGCGTTCCCATCAAGCTATCAAACATTCCAACATTGGTAACTGTGTAGGTACCATCCTGAATATCATCTGGTAGAAGTGTTCCTTCACGAGCACGCTTGGCCAAGTCATTGACCCTTTTGGCAAAGCCCAACAAGCTCAACTGGTCGGCATTTTTAACGACAGGTACAATCAGATTTCCATCTGACAATGCAGTCGCCATCCCGAGGTTGATATTAGGTTTATGAATAATCTGATTTCCATCTAAAGAAGAGTTTAGCAATGGAAAATCACGTAATACTTGAGCTGTGAGCATCATAAAAATCGGGGTGAATGTGATTTTTTCTCCTTCTCGCTGAAAAAAGGATTGTTTGATACCCTCTCGCCAATCCCACAATTCAGTGACATCGACTTCAATAAACGACTGTACGTGCGCCGAGGTTTGCAAACTTTTATGCATGTGTTTGGCAATCAGTTGTTCCATGCGAGACAACTCTCTGGCTCCACCACTTTCCGTATTGGCAGCTGTTGTGATTTGAGCTAGTACCGGGTTGGGGTTCGGTTGTGAACTACGAAATTGCAGAAAGTGTAACATGTCTTTTTTGGTCACACGCCCATTTTTTCCAGTGCCGGGGATTTGTTGTAGCTCTGCTGCCGATAAGCCCTCCTTTTTGGCAATGCTCTTGACTAATGGAGAAAAATAAGTGTCTTCTCTAGAATTCTGTA
>Ga0066856_10000079_pt1 | contig 29273 bp, 22 predicted proteins | sample ETNtaG_5_FD_65605 | JGI IMG/M metagenome (GOLD analysis project Ga0066856, IMG submission 65605) | Marine microbial and viral communities from oxygen minimum zone, Eastern Pacific Ocean - ETNP201406SV205 | ecosystem: Environmental > Aquatic > Marine > Oceanic | place: Pacific Ocean: Eastern...
AAAAAAAAAAAAAAAAAAAATGTTGATGACATTCTCAAGGAGCTTCGGGTTATCATGAGCGCAATACTGTTGCCCGTCTGGCCGCCTCCTGATCCAGTAATCATGGACGGCGCCCCGGGTGTTGTGGGCATGGCTGACAAAAATGAAAATGGTTCCATCAATCGTGTCACTACACTAAGCCGAATTGTTGCAGTTCGCAAGCTTCCGCAAATAGTGAATCCACAGCGCCACAAATTTCCCGTATTGCGTCCACCATCGGACTTTGCGCCACCGAACGAATTCGAACCGGCCCAGTTGGGCTCGTACGGCTTTGCGTCGTTTTCCTACGGACTCCAAATCGCAGCAGGCACGGCATTGGTTTGGGCTGGTTTTCCCGGTTGGGCGATACTATTTGCAACAGCGCCAATACTAACGAAAGCTATTAGAGCAGTCATCAACAATCCTCTCGTAAAAATATTTACACTGATGGGCGGGGGGATACTTACCGCGACATTTCCCGTGACTGCGGCAACTCTTGGCATTTCTATGGTATTTTTGGAAACGTTCCTGCGGACTACAAAGGCGGTGGTCTCGTTACCGTGGCGGGCCGCCACGCAAATGATCGAGAGTTCGCGCAAGGCGGCGGAGCTGGCAGCTGGTGAAAAGAAAATGCGAGACTCAATCTACTTTAAGGCTGCGCAAAAGGCGAAAGGCACCCCAGTGTTAAGCTCTCTAGCCGCGGCGCGTGCGGCACTTTCTTCCATTTCTTCTGAAGCCGAACACTTAAAGAGCCGCATCAACGTGCATGGAGATACGGGTGCCATTTATGACTCAACCGATGGAACGAGGTGGCGTTTTTCGCAAAGGTACACGGTCGAGTATCTCCGCCTCCAAAAGGCTTCTCGCGTCAAATCCGACGCTGATTGGACATCCTCTCCCAACTCCGCCTCCATGATCCTTCTACCTCCTGCAGAGGTTATCGAACAACTTTACGACGCAGAAATGTTACGCAGGATACCGATTTCTGAAGTGGCAGCGCGAACTGCTGGAAAACTCAGCAAGAATAGTAGCACCTCACTCGCAGAGATTGCCGCCGCGACTGCACATCGCGAATTGGTCGCAGCCATGCGCGAAGGACGCTTTGTGCTCACGGGCGAATTTCTTGGCATCAGCACCGCACGATCGTCACTGATACTCGCCGAGCAAGCTTCTCGTATTTTGGACGCTGCATATGGCGAAAAATCCGGAGTCACACTTGTGAGGGGTGACGATGCCATATGGTCGTGCCTAAAGGGCGGAGCAGCCGCCAGACTCGCAGTGCGACACCTTGAGATTTTTGAACGCGCTGATCACCAACGTCAGCACGCCTCAAACAAGCCCGGTGAGATTACCGGTCTAATAAAGACGCAGGTAGACGGATGGAGGTTCACGCAAAGAGTTTTCATGAGCGAGTTTTGCAAGGCGTGGGTAACAGTGGCCCAGCGCTTGGTTCGCCAGGCCGAGGCACCCCCAAAACGTGCCGAGGTTATGGCCACTCCGCAGCTAATCATCCGGGAGCGCGCAATGGAAATGGCACAAATGATTGCGAGGGTGAGTGTTCTGGCGCGAGAGAAAGCACGAGCATTTGCAGTTATATCAAGGTTTAGTCCACTCCTGGCACTAGACGACCAGATCAACGATATGGTTTGTGCATACCTTCCAGAAGCATTACGCTTCGCGAACCAAAGAGACGACGTTGTCGCTGTTCCATCGCCCCGGAACCAAAAGGCGACGTGGGCCTCGCGGCGCATGGACCCAGCGTCTCAACGTGACATCGTTGTAGGCGACGGCGTGGACAGCATGATTCACAAGCTCGCGGGCCTTGAATTTACAGACGCTGGTGACACGCCGCAATACACAATGCCAAACCCGTTCCATCACTACTATTGCCCTCAAGGTGCTCGCATAGATTCAGCGCCTGGATCGACTCCTTTTGCGGTCGACTCCCTCGGACAGGTGGTGGTCAGGCTAAACTACCTAAGGGACGCCGCTTTGCAACTTCGCGGTTCTTTGCAGCAAGGCAACCTGCCCGAGACCTCTAAACACGTCCTGGTCGGTACCATGAAGGAGGTTACTGGACAAGGCCCTATCTGGCTTGCTCGTCACCCATTGGTTTTGACAACGCGGCCTGGAATCGTTGCAGCACATTTTCACACCGGAAAAAACCGCGAACGGCCAGATACATCCTATCAAAACAAGCATGACACCCTCGCCACAATGTTGCAGACACAGGGCGATATGCAGTATCACGCTGACATTGGCGCATTTGTAAACGCTCTCACATCCAAGGCGCGCATTGTTGCGTATGATACGGATCGCATGGTCAATGCGTTGGCTCTTGCTTCGACACAGTGCGGAGACGGTGCCCGCAATCGTGTGATGCATGTCTACATAAGCGATCGACTACGGCTGTTGTCGCTTGCGCTGGCCCTCACAGTGCTACGTCGTAATCACCCCCATTTTCGCTACGAAGTTATGGCTCATGTCCAACAGGAGGTGAAAGATTCGATCAGTTCGTTAGATACCGTGCTGTTAAATGTGGCCGCTGCACTGGATAAAGGTTGTAAACACGTGTCTCTTGCGGAGGCCTGCGTTGCGCTTGTCTGATGTAGATAAGGCAATGAGTTACTTTTTAGGGCAGTGGTGGTGGTAGTGTTTAACACTATTTATTCAACCACGAGCAGCACCCAATGCCGCGTTCCAGTACGCGTTCCGGTAAAAGACGCGCAGAACGCGAAGAAGTCGATCCTCCAGACTATGCGATTCAGGTTATTACCGGAGAAATCGACGAGGATAGGCAAACCAACGCTCTACGCACCCTCATGAACAGAACAGCCGGTACAGCCAAAAGGCAAAGAATCGACGCACGCGTCAAAGCATTCGAAGAGGGCGACTTTGAAGCGAAACAAAGGGTGATTAAGGAAGAAATAGACATAGCTCGACAAAAGCAGCGTTCGGAGCTGGTGCGCCAACTGATGCATGTTTGTAAGGCGGGTTCAGTCGCCATCGACCTCGAAGAGCTGGTAGAAATGCTTCCCAATACCCCTAAACCCGTGCGCGAATGTGGCGAAAAAGTTGAAAACGAGCGGCGTACAGAGTGGCTGCATGCGATTAAGGTCATGACAGAACAGGATTGGCCAAGTCCGCCTGGCGAACAAACACCGTTTTGCGCGTACGATGGTTTGCTTGTTGCTTGTGGGATTACCGAGTATTATGCGTACCTGCAAGAAGCTGCTAACTTACGCATTGCTCAGCAAGCACTATTCGACTCGACCGAGATTTGTGACAACATTGACACTGTGCTACTTTGTTTTTCGCATAAAACATGCCGCTCCTTCAAACACCTCAGCTTTTACGCATTCTTCGAGTTCTTTACGAGCATCTTTATTGACTACAGTGTCATAAAAACGTCGCAAGCTGCAATGACAATGCATAACATAATGAACACGCCTCGCAAAAAAAACGACCAGCCGCCGAAACCGATCTGGGGATGGGGCAACATTAAGGGTCGCATTGTTTGCAAAGAGTTTTTCCGCGTCGTGGAGGCAAATCTGTTGCATATCGACTCTCGCACTGGCTGGGACAAAATACAATCCGAACAACCCTTCAAGGATGTACTGGGCAAAACATCTCTCGGTTATGTTACCGGGTCGGGATTCATGGAGGAGTTTGACGGGGAGCTTGCAACAGAAATGCTATACATTCTCCACCGCGTTTTTCATGGCACCGGGACAAGCACCAAGACAGATGTGGGTGTTCGCATGCCGCCAATTCCAGATCGCCCCACGTCCGGAAAGGCCTATACCTACAAGAGCGAGTTTGATGTTTCAGCAAATGCGACTTCCAGGGAAAAGGCACGGGCGTACGTTTACAGAACAATCTACACAAGTCTTCACTGTTCTTGGTTTTTGCACAGTCCTGTGGCGGTAGCTCTCTTTACCGCGCTGTTCCAGGCTGCAGGAATGGATGGGTTTGAAACGCGCAGCTCTCTCGGTGCCGAGGTCGTTCGCAAGGCACTTGACGCTCCCAACAAGTGGCGAGAGGATATGGAGAGCCATCACAGAGTTCTAATTTCAATTGCCGACAATACCCAAGAAGCCATGCAAGACGCAGTATACAAGGCGTTTGAAAACAAGCATGACGTCCTCGCTGGTTTATATAACACGCCAGACATGTCAGACATGCCAGAACCCCCAAAAGGTCGAAAAGGGAAGATGCTGACGCTGAAATACGTTGGATATTTCGGCGATTTTTTGAAGATGTTCACCCCAAAAAGTTATGCGGGCCGTGGCCTTCTCGCCCTAGTGATTTACCATGAGGGGTTGCCCATCATCTTCCCAAACCGGCCGCCAATCCAGAGAATACTCAATGGGCCAGCTTTTAGATGGGTCGCTGCGCCGATCCTGCGCGCGTTAACTGGTGGCGATGACAGCTTTCGACAAGAGACTTTTACCGCCGCCATGGGCGATGGATGGAAGGTAATCGCCGGGTCCGATACGACGGTCGGTAGATTCGTTCGCTTTGTGAACGAATCCTACAACGTCGGAATCGCGGTGTCGGAACAAGGTCGAATGGTGTATGACACCGTGGAGAACGCGACAAATAAAACATTGGAGAAGGGAGCTAATGCATTTTCATTAGGGATGAAAGGCGTTCACCGCTCAATCGACACGATAAGAGGTCTTGGTTCACTTCTGAATAACACTATGGCCGCCAATCCTCACCCTATCGTGCCCACCCTTGCAATGAATGCGACAGCGGCGGGAATAATTGCCCGAAGTACGAATTTCAATCACAGCAACGTTCAGGAAATGATCGAGAGAGAAGAACTAGCAGCATTGCAGAACAGGCCGGCAACGCGCCAAAAACGAGATGTTGTAAACAATGCCGTAACGCGTGCCATAGAAAGGGGGGATCCGGCTGCGCTGATGGAGTTTTTGAAAGAAAACTACCCTGAAATGTGGGAGCAGAGCAGGACCGATTTGCTATCACAACCGGGGGTTAATGCTCGTCTGCCTGCTGGACAAGTTCCCTCAATGCCCCCAAGCTTGCCTGGCCGTCCAAACTTTCCAAACTTTCCATCCCTCAACAGGCTGAATTTCGTTGGTGAAACAGTTTCTGTCTCCGCGGTAACCAAAGATCTGGAAGCGCGACTTGATCTCGTTGCTCCGCGGCCACTGCTTTCGGCAACAACGACGATTCGATGCCATGCGCGAGAGTCAACAACAACGCCGCGGCTGTTTTGCCTACCGGAAGCCAACTTCTAGACAAAACCACATGCGCGAAAAAAAATGTGCTTGCTGGTCTCCGGAAGTGACTACAGGGCACCGGTTGGGCGAAGAGGAAGGGGTGTATAGGTTAGGGTTGGGTTGGGGTTAGGGTGCCGGTTTGCCGCTAAGATGTGTGTGGACGTGATTTTACTAACAGGTGTGTGTGTCTGTGAATGCAACACGGTTGCTCAAATATCACTCCCATGGCCCCGTCTGGTGTGTATCGACCTCTGCATGGACGAAAAGGGACCGTGTTTCGTATCCGTGTCGCGGTGACACACACTCCGGGGGTTTGCACGGCACGTGGCGATCGGCAACTCTTGCCACTTTCGACACTCCCATCCTCTGGCCGACGCTGGATTGCAGACGGGCGGTACCTCACCAGTTCTCATGAACTGCACGCATGGCTGGAGGGACACGAATGCGCGATTAGTGCTGAGGCGGCCTCCGACCACGGAATGGATTTGTTCTGGTATACAATGTTGATGCGGCCGTGGCCCACAGATGACAATCTTTTGGCGTTGTGTGCTCGTTTACAATACCTCCTGCAAATTAATGGGCCAGAAAAACTTGCGAGGGATGTGGCGAGCGGGAGTCTCATAAAAAGTCTGGGGCATGGGTTTGAATGGGTCGTTCTTCCCACTATGATCAACAAGGGTCCGCTGGCTACTGTGACAGGATGGCCTCCACAGATCGGTCAGCGACGTACAGTTACCCCATAAGTAGGAACAGCCAAGTGTGCGTATTAGAGATCGCCGCGTAACTAAAATTGTTTGCAACACTTGAGCTGCCCATGTCCTCAATTCGGGCATCCGACAAAAAGGCCACTGAACCGGTTGGTTTGGCTCGATGGGCCAAGGAGCAATTGTTGTTACAAAATCGCACCCAAAAATGTCACGCGCCTGACACTGGAAAGCTGCTTCCGGCGTGCATGTTACCCGCGCTGCCACAATCAACAGGGCATTGCTCCTATCACGGTGAGAAAAAGGGGAAAGATTCTTCGGAACATGAGGAGTCGGGAAAAGACGACGGTGTCACCAAAAGCGACAATAGTAACGGGGAGGAAGAGAGCGCTGACCAATCTCTGGTTGCTACGACCCAACCCGCTCTGGAAAGCGTCCCTATGCCGAACCTTTCCGACGTGGATGCTACCGGAGTGAACAGTGCGGAAAGTGGTAAAGAGCCACTACAGGAAGCCACAGAGAGTGCGCTTTCTGCTCTCTCCGCGCTTACACTCGATACCGACGGCAATGGGGAAAAGCGAGGGCGCTCAAGCAACGACAACGACGGCAAAGATGTCGATAACACAAAGAAGCCGCGGGGCGGCTCCTTATCTGCATCTGCAAGTCGCCTTGTTCAAAATCTTCGGAGTGTTTTTGAAAACGGCGGGTTGCGCTTTGTTGAGGAGAAGGTCGACGGGGAACCCGATGTTTATCTACTTGTCATTAATGGTCCCAATGGTAAAGTGCCAAAATCTGAATCGCAATTTGGCAACAACTTGTCTGGCTTTTCACTCTCGCCGTTGCGGGCAGTTGGGGTGCCAGAAACTCCTCCCTGGATAAAAAATTACTGGGCTCCGGGTTCATGCATCTCCAACGTCGCGACGCAAGAGTTGATAGAGGCCAACGGCTTTGTAAAAATGACATCTAAAGGAGGTACCTTTTGGTCGATCAAGCTTCGTGAAGCCGAGCAGCGCGGGATTTTTATGGATGCAAAAGACCACTCCAAATGGGTGCTGGAACGGGCGCAGTTGTCGGCTGATGGCGCTGGAGTTCGAGTGCACTCGGAAGGGCTCCGCAAGTCTCCCACGACGTTCGACGGGAGTTGGTCAGACCTGAACCTCCCAGAAATGACAGACATGGAATTTGATGAATTGGCGCAAGCGTGGCTATCAACGCAAGAAATGGCTTCCAATAGATCCGCTCAGCGGTATTCCGCCATTGCTTCGATGGGAGCAGATCCCTACCAAGTAGACCTTCAACCATGCATGGGTTCCAACCTCTCCATCCAGGTAGCCGAGGCCATGAGATTCGAGTCACTCGATTCGATGGAAACTCTGCTGCCTCTACCTGCGCCCAATTCGGCCTTTGACGCCCGCATCGAGTCACTGGAACGCCTAAAAGGAAAGCCTAAACCAGAACCCAAGGAGTACGACTCCTTTGTAGACTGGCATTTATCCGATGCATACGCATCTTGGTCAAAGCGATATCATGACGATACGTACAACTGGCCCAAAGAAATCGACGTAGACAGCGATGACCCTCGCCTCGGCCCTCCCCTCAAAATTCCACAAGAACTGCAAGACAGCTTTTACATTACAAAAACCAAAGCATGGGAGAAAAATTCACGTCCTGGCAAATGGTACAAGAAAAGGGACGATTTTATTCCTACAGACAAGGTTCAACTGACCACGCGTTGGGCAGTTCAGGCTGACGACATTGACCAGCAGGGATTTTTTAAGGTGGATGCGCTTGAAAAGATGTACAAGAACATGATAGTGAAGGGTATGGTGGCGTTTTCGGTTTTCGACGGGACACCTGACGCGCCCGGTAAAGCGATCGAATTCTTTCCACAGAGATACGTGTGCCAAAGTGTTCCTTGGTGGAACAGCAAGCTGAAATACCTACCATTGACCATGCGCCTTAGCCAAATGGGAAGTGGCGGTTTCAACAAAGCAGAACGTTTGGAGAACCACCTGAACCTTGTGGCCTTTTCAGTTGTCGTTGAGCCAGAAGCGTCGATGAGCTGGGAAACGCTCGAATCGAATGTGCGGAACCACCAGCAGGCCGTCTTAGAGTCGGAAGAACACGAGGTCGTGTACCCATTCTTCGCCGAAGCCACACTGATAGACGTGCAAATCGTAAGGGAACTGTCGCTAATGACGATTGTATACCGCCTTGCAGACGACGAAGACATCGGTGACTGGGAGCTCGATAAGTTTTGCGAAGACGTAAACGAGAAACTCCGTTTTCCGGAGGCATGGGTCGGCCACCCGGTGAAAGAGGTTGTCAAACAAGCCAAAATCATATCTGGCCCCGACATTAGCCTTTTTCTGCCCAACCTTCGTCTCGCCTATGGCCTGGAAGACAAGAGTAAAATCAAGAGGATTTGCAACGACGCAGACGAATGGGGGTTGGTTCTCCGCACGGCTTTCGTCGACACAGATAGCGTTTCCCACAAAACCATTGAACACGCACTTCGCGAAGTCATGCTATCGTCTTATGCCGCTGCCAACGGTTTTGGTCCGCGCATTTTTGCGCAATGGATCGTCCCGGAAGATGCATACCACTACGAAATGCGCATGAATGTCGGCGAAATCTGTGAGCACTTTGCTGACGGGATGGCAGAGGTGGAACGGCTGGACAGCATCAGCGACGGGTTCTCCCTTGACAACTATTCCATCCCTTCAGAACCGTGGTGTGAGAAGGCAAATTGGACGAATTCTGGAACGCGCTACAACCCTTTTCGGGTGCCACTATCGCGTGAGGGGGCAGACAACGCAGGTCTTGAGTGGCGTAAAGCGTGCACGCTGATGGAAGGGTTCGAGGACAATGTGCGTCGTTTAAAAACGAAACAACCTTTCCAGGATAGTCTGTTCATGGATGCACTCTTCGAGCAGTGCGAGCGAATGAGTCAAGCAGGGATACTTCACGGAGACATCAAAATGGAAAATTCCGTTTACCGTGTTTGGAAACATGCACCCGGCGACAAGGACTGGAACAAAATCACAGTGCGCTTCATCGACTTTGATCCGTATTTCTGCAAACTTGTACCTTTTATTCCTTCGGAGGTGCTCACACTCATCAATTTTTCGTTATACATGACTTCGGTGACATGCTACCACAAAGTCCCAGAAACCGGCTTGTCTTGGAGAAAACTTGCATTGGAAAAAATTCGCCCTCTGCTCAAGGAAATCAACAAGAAATATGGCAATGACGCCTCGCCAGTGGCCAGCGCTTTCAGAGCGCTTCGCCCAGCATTCCAAATGTTTGAAGTGCCCCAGACAATGGTTGGGGCTGATGGCAAAGAAAATGCGATCAGGCAACGTTTCGAGGAGGGGTGGATTCTTTACAACGACGAGTGGGAGGCCGCCCGCATGTTTAGGTGGAATGTGGCCCATTACTTCGAAACGTCGTGCGGTGGTAAGTACACCAACCCGCAAGGCGGTGTACGCGCTCCCATGATTGCGCGCTTGCTCAGCTTCATTATGGATGGCGACCAGTACCTCGCGCCGCATATTTGGAAAAATGAGGAGGATCCCGGAGCATTCAGGTTGCCGAGCAAGTCCGGCTCTGGTTCTGATTCCGAGAGCGACTCGGAGAGCGACTCGTCGATCTTCGAGTCGCTCTCGGAGAGCGATGACGGTTCCTCTTCTTCCGTGAAGGATTAACTTTTATTCATGTTTCTCCAAATACACAAAACTAAGCGAAGTTTGTGTAAATTTGCGCGGTGTGTTTAATGCGCTCTCTCTGGTGTGACGTGTGTACGTTTGTGACGAAGGCTCCCAGTCTGGAAATTCCTTACCCGGACTTGAGCGCCAGTCGTCGAGCTCGGGTGGAAGAGGGGGGCGGTACTCCGAAAGCAAAATTTCAGAGAGTATAGGTGGAACTGCGTTACCAATCAGGTGCTGAGCGAGAGTTTTGTTTTCGGGAAATTTGTAATTTTTAGGGAAGGTTTGTATGGCAGCTGTCTCTTTGGGCGTCAGTCGGGCACCACGCTCGCCATTTTGGGAGTACCAAGACAGTGGGTGTGAAGCCATGATTGTATAGGCCGGTTTGTTAACGCTGCGGGTGAGAACCGACGTGATGTTGGCATCTGGCCCTTTGCTTCCCTCCACATTAAGACAATTGTTGTGAAGCAGCCACCCGGGAGGGCATGCGATCACCGAGCTTACGGGTACGATTTTGTGCCGGTTTTCCAAACGACGTAAGCGTTGTATCAAAAAGGGAGAGCCCGCAAGCACGCGTGTTCGTTCTTGGGGAAGGCCATAATGAGCGGTGTTGACACGGTGGTAGTCCACGTGGTCCGGGAACGCTTGCTTGTAGCTTTCAAGCACAGCGTAGACGTCTGCACTCACAACTTCTTCCAAGCTCCAACTCGTTGGTCGCTTTTCGCGCACCAACTCTATGCACCACGAGATCATTTCGCGCGTACGCAAAGCGTCTTCGGATTTGTAACACTGTCCAGCAGAGCTTACTTGCTGACAGGGCGGAGACGCGTGGAGATGCCAAAATCCTTGCCTTGGAAACTCTGGAAGCACATCGGGAAGCGACCCGTGCGTGTGTCGACAACCCGGGTGGTTGCGTTTGTGACACTCGATCGCCGCCGCGTCACAATCGATGGCCGAAAACGAGACGTGGCCTGCCTGCACAGCGCCCTGGGTAAATCCTCCTGCGCCGCAGCAAAGGTCCACAATCTTCACATTTTTAAATGTGCGTTTTGTTTGGAACAAGCTTTCCAACGACGATTGCTGCATACAAAACAACCAGTTGGAACGCCAAGCCAATCGCTTGTGAATTAGCGTTGCAATGCATGGCACTGCAAGAATACGTCTTGTCGAGTCACCCTTCTGCGCTCAGAATGTCACACTCGCCGCACTCGCCAAAAGCGTTGTAGCAACAAGTGCAAAGGACACGTCGCTCACACGTTAGGCATGGAAACCCGTACTGTTGAAGTGTCACAGTCGCTTGACAATTAGAACAGGAATACTCGGCGTTGATGTCACTGCGCTCGCACACTGGACAATAGCCACGCAGTTTTGCAAAGCAATCTGCACAGGTATTACCGGGAGCGCCACAACACACGTGGCCAGCAATTTCTGAATCCTCCAGACAGACGCTGCACGTAAAGAGCGTGTCAACACTGCCATTTTTTGAAACTGTCGACGATTTGTTGCAATTATTGCTGCACAAGCTCATAGACTTTGGACAGTCTCTTTTTCTTTTATTGTTAGAAACGTTCATTTTCTTGAGGTTTGCCTTTACGCGTTCGAACCTCAACGCAGCTACGGCGTCAAAGTCGATCAGTCCACGCTGAAACGTTGCCTCGAGAAAATTGAGATTGAGTGACGAGTTGCAGAGTTCCTTGTCTGCTTCCATCTCGACACGCACCGATTTGCAAATCTGAACTGGCAGACGCACCAGTCGATTTCGCGAGTTTTGGAAGCGAACATACCATCCAAAAAGCACCACTCCATCAAAAGGTACCCCAATGACAACAATGTCTCGGGGGTGCGGGTCTGTCCAACCCTTTTCACATTGTCGACGAGACCAATCGTTTGTGCAGTGAGCACACGCTGGACTCGGAGCAGCTACTGTTTGTCTATGGTCGCGATAGATTGCATGCCACGGAACCTGAACCTTTGTGCCATCGTCCGATTTTGAAATCCAGTAAGGGGAAAGGGCGGCTCGCGTAGTTCTTTTGGGCAAAGGTGGTAAAGCAGGTGTTTCAATGGAGTACCGGATGGTCGACTCGGGCTCCACTTCGAGAAATTCATCAGATGAATGCGCATCGATTGTATCTCGCACATACCCTACCCATTCCTCTTCTGGGGTTGCCATTCCGGTCGGTCGGGTGCTGCTTTACTTCTGGTGATGGAAGAGTGAGATAGCGATTAGATTACAACACATTACCCTTTACCTAACACTGTGTTAGAAATTGACAACGAAACTTGCATCGTGCAGCGACTACTCGTAGGTGTACAGCCTTGGATCGTCGTACGGACGGGCAAAAGCCTATACGCGGCCTAGTGGCAGCCTAGTAGCGGCCTAACCGCGGCCTAGTGGCGGACTATATTTTGCTGCAAAGCTGCACAACTTCCACCGAATAGGCCGTTAGCCTCCTGTAGGTGTTAACAGCGGACGGCCTAACAATGGCCTAACAGTGGCCCAAGTGATGGAAGTGTATTTTTCGCGCGGCTCCCCGCGAAGCTCCCCGCGAAGCTCCCCGCGAAGCTCCCCGCGAAGCTCCCCGTGAAGCTCCCCGCGAAGCGCCGCCACTTCAGCCACTGGCACCCTCATTTTTCTTTTCGAAAAGGACCCAAGCTTCTTCATATTTTGATGGGTGAGTCAGCGCATCAAGAAGTTGACTGTCGTATCCGACATTGTTGTTGCTCTCGTTGATCTGGGCTGGAATCACATCACCAAGGGCGAGGTCTATGGCACGGGCTGCCGCGATCACGAGATCCCTGGCATGCCTCATCCAAACAACTTCTGTCCCCCATCTGAGCTCGACCATGTCGCGCTTGTTCTTCCAGAGGCACACGATATAGATTCCAAGCACTTCGCTGATCTTGTGAATTATTTCAAATTGCTTCTCGACATCGGCACGTGGGTCGACATCGGCATCTGGGTCGTTTGTGTTATGCGACGAAGTGAATTTGTGAATGAAGGCTTTGTTTGGGTTGTAAAAGAGGTAGGCGCCGACAGGATTTAGCAAGTTGTCGACCATCCTTTTAAAATTTGGGTCTTGTCCGTATTTCTTCAAGTACACGTCTTTGGATGGATGATTGTTGAAGTCGCGTTCGGCCTGAACAAGCCAGAGAGGCGCATATTCTATGGCGGGGAATGTCTCAGCCGCGATCTCCTGGTAGTGTGCCATGTGGTATTCATATTGCTGTCCATCATCATAGTACATATCGTCACCATTTTCGATCACGTTATTAGGATGATCTCTCCATAGCTCCCATAGCCCTTCCTCGTATTTGGTAATGGCAAAACAAGCAAACCGTTTGGCCAAGGCGTCCGCCAAACTCTTGGCCTTGCACATGTTCACAAACGCACTACGTGGCGATGTGTCGTCGCGAAAGGTGCGGTATATCAGCCCTTCGCCATAAATGTCGCGGGCGTGTGTGTCGCGGGCTTCTGTGTTGCCTTCGTCCCCTTTTTGAGGGCGGAGCTTGAAGATTTCCTTGGATAGCTTTATCCAAAAATCCGGGTCGCTGTCGCACACTTTACGAATCTTCGGGTGGCTGTCGCACAGCGCGTTTATGGCGTCTTTCCACGCGGCCTCCTTGCTCTTGTCTGTTTCTCCGATGGCCTTTAACATGAGCTCCAACGCATCGAAACCAAGTTTATCGAACAACTCGACAATGCGTGATTGTTCCTCTGGGTCTTGACGTGCTGCCTTTTCTGAGTGCTGCTGCGGTGGCGACGGCGCGGAAATGTTGGCTGTTTTGCACAAATCCAACCTTGACAGATTCGGAAAATACATTTTGTCTTTGATATGCACGCAACTCGCTGCCCCTAACATCGCAGCTTTCTGGGACCCCTTATCAAAAACTAAATGGATCTGTGTGTACCCTTCCCCTTTCAGAAACTCGGTTTTGGGCGTCTTCAAATCGCTAGACACTGCCCGATTGTACTGTAAGGCCAGGTCACAAAGGCAAAGCCCTTTAGAGAAACGCACTTGTATCGCAGTCAGCACCCAGATCGCAACCGGACCCTTGCACATGAAGACTTTTGACCAAGAGTTTTGCAATCGAATTCAGCCCAAGTTGGACGCTTTGGAACAGATTCGTTCAGATCTGAACAAGGAAAACGTGTCTGTTCCATGTATTGCAGTTGTAGGGGAGCAATCCGCAGGCAAATCGAGCGTAATGGAGTACATTGCAGACATCCAGTTCCCGCGAGCGGAGAACACCTGCACTCGCTGCCCAACTATTGCCAGTCTTGTGTGTGATTCTTCCATCGATGAGCCCTACGCTACCATCGGCCTCGATCCGGACAAGGAGACGCACGAACGGGTGGATGATCTCTTCGATATTACAGAAAAAATTGAGGAGTTGACCCAAGAGCTTACCGAAAGAATTAGTGAAGGGGACGGAATTATCACCAACGACCCCATCTACGTTCGCGTGGTGCGCTCATCAGGACCGACGCTCACGCTCATTGATCTCCCTGGAATCACGCACATGTGCACCGACGGCACGCAAGACGACATTCATGAAGTGACGACTGGACTCATCGATCAGTACATCCGCGACGATAACACGGTGGTTTTGGTGGTCATCCCCGCCACCGCAGACTTTGGCAACGCCGAAGCACTCAAGATGGCCAAAAAGTACGATCCGGATGGTGCACGCACCCTCGGCGTCGTCACAAAGTGCGATCTCTCAAAACCCGACGACAATCTGGTCGAAAAGGTTAAGATGGAAGGAAAGCACATTCAACTGGAAATGGGCTTTGTGGCTCTGCGCTGCCGCACTCCATCGGAAGTAAAATCCGGCCTTAGTCGCGAGGACGCGATGAGCAAAGAGAATGCGCTTTTCGCCACCTCGCCTCACCTCAGCCGCCTCGACGAAACGCAGTGGGGTCTGCGTACACTCGTCTCCAGGATTGTCAGCGTGCAGTTGGAGCGCGTCGACTCGTTTGTTCCCGAGCTTAAGCAGTTGTTGGCATCCAAACTCTGGGAGGCGGAAGCGGAGCTCGAAAAGTTGCCGTTGCAACTAACCACCGACGCAGCGCGCACCTACCGCATGGAATTGATGCTGCATAGGATCAACGGCACTCTCCACGACATTTTGAGCGGATCCATTCACCTCAAGGACAAGCATATGCACCTTCCGTCAATCTGGGACAAAAAGGTCAAAGATTTCGAGACGGTGTTGCGAAGGGCGACTCCTGATTTCTTCTCGGCCGATTTTAAAAATACTCTTGAGGAGAGCATGCAAGAGGTTCAGGGCGCGTCTCTTCCAAATTTTATTTCCTCTCCCGTTTTTCGCAAGGCGGTCCAAGCGGTTTACTTTGAAAATTCCTCTTCTTCCGACCAGATCGACGGAATCCTGAAGAAGGCGACGAGCTCACTCCTTTCCGAAATCGGAGATGTAATGAACTCTGCCATTGAAGCGCTGATAGACGAGCACGTGTCAGCATTTCCCAAGCTCGCCTCGTTCTTAAAGGAACGTGTCGAGGAGATGATCAAGCTACGGACTGTGTCTGCGAATCAATACATGCAAACCACGCTTTTTGCCGAGTACAACAAGCCGCACACGCACAACCATTATTATGCCGACACGATCGCGAAAGTTAAGAGGCAGGTCCAGGAGCGCGCTGAGGCGTTGCACGAAAATGACAAACAATGGGAAGAGATTCATGGCGTCTCTGACGAATTCATGCACTCTGCGGCCGAATCCTTCAAGAGAGGCCAGAGCAACTTTGACCAGTCGATTTTCGACATGCAAATCTCCCTTTTCTCCTACTGTAAGTGCATGCGCAAGTGCCTCGTCGACCTCGTGGCCAAGATCTCGTGGAGTGAGATAATGAACGACGTAAACAACAAACTCAACTTTGATCTCAAACATTCATTTTCACACGAAGCGGAGCTTCTCAAATCACTAATGATGGAACACCGCGCCACAGCGCGCAAGCGCGATAAAATCACGTTGACCATCGAGCGCTTCTCAAAGTCGCTTTCCGTGTTGCGCTCTATCTGAACCGGGTCCTAACTTCCATCATTTAGGCCACTGTTAGGCCATGGTTAGGCCGTCCGCTGTTAACACCTATAGAAGGCTTACGGCCTATTCGGTGGAAGTTGTGCAGCTTTGCAGCAAAATGTAGGCCGCGGTTAGGCCGCGGTTAGGCCGCGGTTAGGCCACGGTTAGGCCGCGGTTAGGCCGTTAAAGGTCGTTAAAGGTCGTCACGTGTTATGAGTAGCCATTTGTATATTGAATAAGTTGAAAAAGCATGCTCTTAAAATGTGAAGATGGTTATGTCAGGTCATCTACCACCACTGTATCTGTCCTGCGTCGACCGGTCTGGCGTATGCGCGGATGCTCCCAAAATCATTTACGAGAAAGCAATGGCTTGCGACGTCGCAGCCGGCGACGACGCAGCAGCACCCTCCTATTACACGGTCGCCGTAGCACATGAGCGCGACCAATTGTTTGAGGGCGAAGCCCGTGACCCGGTGAGCACACACGAATGTGGTCCAAGACACGGAACTTCGCCTCATCAATATGGAAGATTGCACATGCACATATCGGCAAATGAGCATCTTGCGACAGAAATCAAGAAAGTTGCGCTCTCCAGAACGACGCTAGTCAACACAAAGTTCTCGCATGACTGGCACGAAGCCGCCGGGTTTCAACCCAACGACGAAGGAGACCAAGAATTGGCGTTTGCGCTGACCGTCATGTATAATATACGCTGGACCCACCCAGGCCGTCCCTGGACTGGCTCCATCGGCCAGCTTGACTACTCTTACGATGTGCGCAATGCGCACAATTTGCTAAAAGAGTGGCTTGAGTACGCACTGTTGCGCGGAGAGGAGCCCAGAATCCAAAAAGGTCAAAGGTGTTCCGACGCGCAATCACAAATCAGTGATTGGGACGTTAGTGACGACAATGATGATGATGTTTAGAGTAGTTTTCGGGAGTCTGCGCTGGAGTTGTGTGTTGTAGTTGCGGGCTTTTAAAATTACGAAACAAACTGCCAAGGTTATCCGTGCCTATTTTTTTCACGGCAGCCGCTGTAGCCACGCCATGATCTTGGCAGTTTGTTTCGTAATTTTAAAAGCCGCTATTGTGTAAGTGAACCCTAACCAAGGCGTCCGCAACTCAGCACTCATGCCGCGCGCGCTCGGTTCGCGCTTGGTTGTGCATGGCAACAAACGCAAAGTGGTCAAAGCACACGAGGACTGCGATATAATAGATGGATTTTTTATTATCGCGTCCGCGCGTCCGATAATCATTTATTCAAAAGGGCGCAAGACAAAACATGCACAATTCGCTTGTTGCGATCCCGTACAATACCCTAAAGTGCGACTCAAATTAAAATACCCCAACGTGCGACTCAAATCGAAGCGCCCCAAGTCACCGCAAACGCCTCCATCCCAAAAGGGGTACATTATTCACCACCCAAAGAACAAAAGCGAGCGTTCGTGTCCCAACCCTTTGAGCATTGGCGAGATTGACCTGATTTGTTGGGAGCGGCTGTCGCCCGAGAAACCAGACGCATTACCAACCACCGCGCAGTGACGCAGAGCATCGAACATACAGCAGCACCCAACACAATGAGCCTCTCACCCATGGACGTGAAGAAGGCGCTAACCATGAAAGGCGGCATCCTAACAAGCGCCGTACTGTACGGTGCCAAGACGATAGAAAACCGTAGCGCAGCCTTTTCGCCTGGATGGTACGCGATGCACACTGGCCGTTCCAAGCCCGACGCCGGCCTTGATGAAAAAGTGAAGGCCATGTGCGATACGGATGAGGAATGGGCAAACGTGAAGGAAAGCGAGAAGCGCTGCCCGGAAGGGTACATTGCGGGACTTTTCCGGATCGCCCACGCGCTCCCGCCGGAATCGTGCCAAGAGTCAAAGTGGTGCAGTGGCCCTGTCTGTCTGATTGTGGCGGAGACGCTCTTTTTGGAAAAACCACTACTTGCAAAGGGGGCGCTGGGAACATGGCCTCTCAGTGATGACCAAGTGGCCATCCTGCAGGAGCAAGTGCCTCGTTGTGAAATTAAGTGCTCGGGTGCGGAACGGGAATTTCCCCGAGACGACACTGCACTTGCAAAACAGCGCAAGCTTAAGCGAGTCCGCAACGAACTTGCGGATGCAAGTGAAAACCCAAAGATGAGCGCAGCATCAATCGAGCTCATGAAGCAGTACCTCGCGGGCGAGGTCCAAATCGCAAAGGCGGCAAAGGCGGCAAATGCAGCAAAGGTGGAAGTGGAGGCGCAAGTGGAAGAATCCACTCGCTAGAAAGTGTGGCCGGTGAGAAAGGGAATGCGTGTAAGAGCGTATAAAAACTGGCATGTGTGACAAACTGGTAAGCTCATTGCTGGCAGAACCTTCCAGTGCTATAACCAAAAACTCGACATGTTTCCAACTTGCAAAACGCGTTTCCGAGTCCGCAAACGTAGCAATAAAGGCAGCGGTGGGTCCCAACGTTTACCAGACGCAGTTTTTGATCGCCGCGCTTATAATGATCGTGGCAACAGAAGAAATTGTCAGGCGCACACTTTATTGCACGTGGCGTTTGCGCACTCGAAAACGGCGACGTGGGCGAAGGCGTTGCGAGTCGTCCAACACGCAAATGTCAGAGTTCGAATCGGAAGATGAGGACGATTCCGACGTGGAAATGGCGGAGACGCAACGCGTTGCCGCTCCGGCGGACAGCGACGAGGACGTGACACTTACCTTACAAAAGCAATGCACAAGTCGGGTGTAAGTCGTGCAGAAAATGTGGGAAGAGGGACAGTCAGCAAACGCATTGTGAATGAATCGTGAACAAGTAGTAAATAGAAATAGAACCATTCGTTTTCTCGTGCTGATGCGCGCTACTCCGCTAACCCAGCCTGACCATCACCAAATACAACACACCCAAACCGCAGCACCCGGTTGACTCCAAGCCAATAATGTCGACACTTACGTTAAGCTCGGCCCTTGTCGATGTTGGAGCGGATCTGCAATCGGTGTTAGAAACGTGTCTTTCCCGGGAGGCCGCCACTGCCATCGAAGCTGTGAGGAGAGCCGCGTGTACAGGTGCGCGTGCTGCACTTGAAGCACCCCCCCCAGCGCTGTTGCATCCGTGTAAATTTGGTTCAACGTCGTTGCTGTACGGTTCCGTCAAGCCAGCGCCACTTTCAGACGTCCCTTACCGAGAAGGTCGCTGGAGTGTCCCAATGGAGGAAGTTTGCTGCGTTGGAGGATTAATCATTTCTGTCGCCAAAAACGTGTCTTTGCCGTGCATTGTCTATGCCCAATTCGGCCTCTCCGGCGAGGTTAACGCACTGTACACATTTGTGCCAAACGTTCCGCTTGGGCACTGCGAAGCGGAGCTGTTTAATGGGTCAATAGACTCGGCCACTGCTTTTGAACGATTGTGGGTCGGAGATGAATTGGTCTCCCAAGTATCTCTTCGTGCGCACGTTGGCCAATACATTCGAAAATGTGGCTTACAAAAGGTGCCAGAATGGCTTCTCGCTGGAAATTATCACATTGTTCGCCCGGGTCCTTTGGCCTTTTTGCGACTTCGCAAACCGGTAAACGACATTGAAGTGGCGGCGGTGAAAACATTGCTCCAGAGTGTGCCCGTTCCCGAAAAAGGGGTGGAATGTTTGCAAGATATACTAGACAGAAACAACGGCTGGCATCGAGAGAATGGTGTTCAACTCTACACTGTATTCCAAAGGCAGTGTGTACCAGTAAGGGAGTTGCAAACGTCGTGTGCGGCCGCGACCGAGCAGCCAATCCTTGGAGCTCTGGCACTGGGAATTCTGAATTTTGCAAGCAATGACGATTACTATGATGTCGGAGAAGAGAATGCCCCCTTTATATTTTGTGAAAACGACAAAGGGCAATGCGAAAATGGGGAGGACCCGTTACAGGAGAGGCTTAACAACCTCAAAAATGCCGAGTCAACGATGTCTGTGAAACAGTCTTCTGAGCGGGAGCGTCCACAAAGAGAGCGTCAGATGTCAGACATGTTTGAGAATTGCCTACGAAGAGTGAGCATGAAATGCATAGGGCGACCGACCCAAAGTGGCAAGGTGTGCGTGTCGGTTATCGACTCGCTACTCGAATGCGATCTTGACAAGGAGATTGTGAAAGTGACTATCGCAGAGAAGCAGCGCGTCGGCGGTTCCATAGAGGAACAATTATGTCTTGTTGGGAATCTACTCAATGCGCGACAGGGAATTTTGATATTCAATATTGCTAAGGACGGCCGTGTTCAGAACATCACTGTTGTGGGCAAGGACGCGCACCAGTGCAATGTGGACCTGGATGATGCAAATCGGATCATGCTTCATTCGTGGTTGGTACCGATTATTATCACAAAGGAGCACATCTTTCGTCCGTATATCGAAGGTGTACAATACGAGCAATTGCAGCTTTCAAACGCAACTCGTTTACGGTGGACACAACGCGTTGGGCCAGTGGCGCCAACAACACCAGCCGCACCAGCTGCGCCAACAGCGCCAGCAGTGCCAGAAGTGCCTGCAGCGTCAGCAGCGGCACCACAAGTCGATCTCTCTGGATTGGGTTCAGCACTAGAAGCACTTACGTCGCTTCCTGAACTTGTGCGGAAGTTTGAGGCACTAGAACAAGAGCTGCGGGCACTTAGAGAGTCGGAGCTGTGCAGAAGCCAACAAGATCAGCCTCGTTCACGTGCTCCACCCCTGACGCCTCCTTTGCAACAAGACGAGTTCGATCACGCGAATGCGGTCGTTGGACTCAAACGAACACTTGCGGTTTTGGAAGCGGAAGAGGAGGCGGCGAGGGTGGCGGCTTTGCGCTAGCCCAATATCCCAATCGTGTACATATCAAAAGCATGGGTTCCGTAAAGGGTGAGTCGTAGACAGAAAAGCGAGTGTGTGTGTATGGTTCTCAATTTTCGGGGCGTGGCCCACCCACCCCCACGGCGCGATGGAAAGCGTGACCATGCTGCTGATCTAAATGCGGCTGAAATTGCAACAACCAATCTCGGAAGGGGCATCGGAACACAAGTGCTAGTAGAACACGACCACGGTCACCGCGTTGGAACAGTACACTCAAGTTGGGAGGGTCCTGACGGCTCGCTGCGCGTTTATGGGTCAGTCACTGATCCGGGTGCGGAACGCATGGTGCGTACCGGAAAGATGCGCGGTCTCTCACTTGGTACGTCGGTTATCCAAGATGAGAACGGAGAGAGGATGCTGGCGATGCAGGACGAGTTGTCCATATGTGAGGACCCCCGCCGAAGGGGATGTTTCATAGATGAAGTCGATGGCAAACGGGTTCGAACCGTCAGGCTAGCTTCCAAGAAGGGTGCTGCTTGCCGCTAACCGATAAGCCCTTTCCCGTACTCGATCTAGTAGACCCACCAATTCGCTGACCGCGATGACCGACACCGAGGCCGCTACCACTCAATCCACCCCCGTGTCCGAAACGCCTGCAGGAGTCGATACCTACTCCAAGGACTATGTTGATGAGCTGAAGTCGAAGGTCGAGAAGATGACTCGTAACGAGGCGCTCCTTAAAGCCAAGTTTGCCGCACACGAGCAGACCCAGCGTGCCATGCTTACCGAAATGCAGCCTCAGTTTGAGGAGTGGGTTAAGGAAGGACTCGAGCACGGCTCCATGGAAGACAAGCACGTCATGGCACCGATGAAGGATTTTGCCAGCAACCTGGCTAATGCCGAGAACCTTGACAGCGTGATGCCGCTTGCTCGCATGGTTTCTGTGCACTCGGCGCGTTTCAAGCGAACGGCGGAGGAGTTCAGCCAGTCTGCCGGTGCCACCGAGCAGTTGGCCCGTGTCAACAAGGAACTCGATGAAGTGAAGGCTGAGCGTGACGCCAAGTCGTCTCGTGTTGACGAGCTCCAGGAGCACATTAAGGGACAGGACGCCACTATCGTGAATATGACGGCGGAACTGGCCAAGCACGGCCACATCAAGACGCAGTTCGACTTTTCCAATAGCTCCTCGCGCGAGACCAATGGCCCCAACTCCTCTACGGCAGCTATGCCTGTGGCTGCGGTCGCCGAGAAGGCCCCTATGATCGACCCACTGTTGAGCTTTGTGCAAAAGAATGGTGGCGGTGGCGGCCGAATTGGCCTTTCCGCCACACAGCACCACGTGCTTGGCGCGGGTGGCAGTGGTGACAATTCGCTCGCCGCGGCTCTACGCGTCGCCGTCTAAGTACCCACGCAAAAGGGTGCAACCCGCATGGAAATGGGCTAATATTGTGTAGAGATTTAAAAAAGAGTGGAGAACGCGACAAGTGTAAGGGCAAGGACGCGAAAGATCAAAAGATTGAGCAAAGTGTTAGACAAACATTTGGGTGTGAAGCGGTTTGAAAAATACGCGCGCCGTGTTGTCAAGTGCGCAATTGTTACTAAAAACTTTCTTAAAGTTATAAGAATCACATGCACCCTCATGCCCCATGGATTTTCCTATTCCTAACAATTCGCCAATATCAGGACACGTTCCTCACAGATCAAAGCGACCGTTCTGAACATTCCTTGTCAAATTGCCCGCAAGTCGCGAAGCGTTTGCATATATTTCAAAGGCTTCGCTTTCGGTACACGAATTGATGCACCTGTGAAGAGTGCAAAGTCCCCGATGAGAGCTAGCGTGTAGCGCCTTGGCCTTAGAATTGGCAACAGTTGCCCGGAGCGCTGGCAACGCTTCGGCCAGCTGCGGACACGATGGGACGACAATGCGACCGTCGGGAAGCGATACGCCACGTTTGAGTCCATACAAGACCCCACAAACAAAGGGTTTGAAGCTATCGGACCCCCTTCGCGAGTTGCGCATGTACGGCGTGTTAAGGCTTGAGTTCCACAGCGTCACAGCAAGCGATGTCACCTGTTCGCGCATGCGCACCTTAAGTAGGAGTGGCACGCTGCTTCTCTCAGTCTCACTTTTTCGCTTCTCCTCCTTAGCCACATTCGAAGCAGCAATCGCGATGTTGTGTACCGCGTCAAGCGTTGGCGCCGAGCCCGTACTTGAGCATTCTTTCAAGTACCTCTTGAGCGCTGCGGCAAACAATATATCCTTGTCCATGAGTCTCGGGTCGCGTGCCTTTTCTTTCACGGGTTTTTTGTCAAAGTTAACAAGATTGCGCATAGTCCCTTCTGCGTCCTGGCAAAGCGCGTTGAATGCTTCACGCGAAATGTCGGCATTTCGTAAAGGACAAGGCCTCTTTGTCGGGGTAACCATTTGATCAACTGCTTCGTCAACGCAGCGGGCGCCTCGCTTCGCTGGTGGACGCGGAGTCTTTTTGACCTCGGGAGACACGTATATTGCATCCTCCTCGAGAGACCCCGCGGCCTCGTACGCGATCCGTGAAAGGCCCACACCGTCTTTTTTGGGCTTCCATGTTCCACCCACTGGCTCTCCGGCATGTGCGTCTGGATCGGCCGATCCCGCTTGCCTACCGGTCGAAAAGTCTGTGCGAATGCTCTTGGGTCCTGCCACAATACCCGTATACATGCAGGCATAGCAACCGTCTTCGTTTAGCTCCAGAAATTCGCAATCGCGCCCTTTGCATACATGAATATCGCCGTCGTTGAGATAGCAAACTACGCTAGTTGGCGTTTCGTTTACAACTCCCCCCTTGATGCAAAGTGCGTCCTCCTGCATTGCTAGATCCATAAGAGCAAACATGTCATCCTCGTCAAGCGTTACCGCCGAGGGGGCTCCTCGGGAGGCAACACGCGACATGCTACAACGCACCTCGTGTTATCTCATGGCGCCATCTTACATCTTTGTTGCACGGCCTAAACGGATAGCGGTGGCGCTTTAAATACACGAATGCGCCGGTGCTTACGGAACAAAATAAGTAAAGTGTGTCTTTTCCCCGGTAGATAGAAGCCGCAGCACCCGACGAGCAATCCCATGAACAGTGCAACCGCCACGCTTCCAAATCTCAGCGCCCTGAAAATGAACACACTTGTACCAACCGAAGCCCCAGAAGGGGGGAAACGGAAGCGAAGCGACGATGACTCCCCTGTGCCATCTAAGGCGTTTAAGGCGCACATGTCGTGTCCCGATACTTATCCATTGTCTAATCTGTACGGCCCTGTGGAATGGGCGTTCCAGCGCAGCAAGTTTAAACCAGGCAGTGTGGTCTTCAATTTCCTACTGAAAGGCGAGAGCGGAGTGTTTGATAATGAACAACTGTTCAGGGAGGCGTGCAAAGGCATGAACTATGATCTCGGAGATAAAAAGTCGTACATCAAGATTAACGGTGACATTGCAACGGGTCTCCTGGCAACGCTGACAAAACTACTTGTGACTAACCCAAAATCACCCGACGCAAAAAAACGACTAGTGTACATGCTCAAGAACATGAATCAAAACGAGGAGGCGGAAAGGCTCAATGCGCTTAAGGGCGCCAAAGCAATAAAGTATATGGTAGAATGGAATGGAGATAATGTGCTGCCAAACACAACAGCCGAAGAGAAAGTGGAACTGATGAGAACACTGATTAAACAAAAGTACACCGCCGATCCCAACGATCCCAACTACAAATACACCAAAGTGCTTCTCAAGTCGGGCAACTGTCTACTCCATGAGCCCGGACGGGGCAAAGGGTCGCTTTGGGAAAGCGGCAAAGTGCGCGATCCACCACCCGGCGTGGTGGATGACAACCCAAATAGACTAAGCAACCAATTGGGCGTGCTGCTCATGGAGCGACGCGAGGAGCTTCGGAGGCTGTCCACGATTTCTCAGCTAGAAAGTGGATCATGAACACATTTGCTCCCATGGTTACTGTGTAACATTGGAAATGGTAAAGCGTGTTAGATAAATACAAACGTTTTAAGAACGTGCTCGTTTACATTGCTCCCCGTTTAGTCTTTCCGCGATGAGGCGCGCGTAAAGCTCTAGATCACCCTTGGCATCAAGTCGGGCACGCGCGCGGATCTCGTTTTCGCGGGCGATCCTAAGGCGATCTTCCTCTGATCGACGCTTAGCAGATGCTATAGGGCTAATATTTTTGGACGGGTCGGGTGGAAACCGTGTCTGTGGCCTCCACTGTGCGGCTCTCTGTGGCACCCCCGGCGGTTGCGTAGTCGACTGCTGGGGTTGCGTGGGTAAATGTTTTGGCGGCTGCCACCGTTTACTACTCCGTTGCTTGTTCGGTGCAGGCCGCGTTTGTGCAGAGCCAGATACGTATGGGGCACCCCGCGGGTCGTCACTTGCCATGTATGTTCCACAGCGAGTGCAGTGAAAATTGCATGGTTGCTCCGAACGCAAGCGTAATAGTTGCATGCAAATCCAACAACGACGAATCGTCACCTGGTCCGGTGACACTGCGCTGCTCGCATTTCTCCGAAAATGGCACTCGATCGCCGTTTTGGCAAGATCGTACTGGCTGTTCAGTTCCTTCATCGCTTCCGCATCCCCTCCCCTGTCCGGGTGGCAGCTCATGCTTTTTCTTTTCCAACGCTTGCTGATGAGTTCCAGCGCGGCGTTTGAGGATGTGCATTCGCGAATTTCGACACTTTTCACTCCCAATGCAATCTCCATGCGGGCCGTAAACATGGCACCCCTCCCGGGTGCTGCTTACGAGCGTAACGGGCAAGAAGCGTGCCCGTTCTTAGCGGGGGCATCGACGCTAGCGGGTTTAGCCTGCGTCGTCGGTGCGTAGGTAGAAGGGTCGCATATGCGATACAACGTTAACCAATACGACAAAAGCCCCTGTGCTGGGTTACGCACCGCCAGCGCCGAAGGCGACTGCCCGCCCACGTGCACAGGTCTGGGTCTGGCTGGCAATGCATGCCCTGTCATGTTGGGAAGCTCGCTCTTACGCGATGGCGAAACAATTGTGCCACTTGTGGACTTTGGCTTCAATCCTACCATTGTACACGCGCCAGCATACCTACTCCGTCACGGCATCGCGTACGTTGGCACAGACCGTTTTGAGAAAAACAACAACCGGGTTGTGTGCCGTAACCCAAGCTTGCGTTCTTACGTTCGAAACAATGCATCTACAGCGCGTTTGTTGCTCCTCAACGCAAAAATGCGCGTGTTGAAACGCATGCCGATCTACGGCGACCGGTGTGTGGCGTACCGGTACAGCGCAGTCGATGCACGCTTATTCGTTATTGGAAGTGAGCTGCATGCGAGCTACGTCAACATGTGGGGCGACTCTACGTGTCGAGGCCATTTTCTCGCGCGCATAAACTTGCAGCTAAACTCGTCGCAACCAGCCGCCTTTGTGTCGCCGCAAAGGCTGCGCTCTGTTCGCAACGGTGGAATATTGGTGCATGGAAAGCGTGTTACCACAGAACTTTCTGACGTTGCGCCCATCACCGAGATGGTCAACATGCACACAGGAGCTGTATCAACAAGCTACCCACCGCTACAGTTCTCAACCTTCATGCACAACAGCATGCACCCAATCTGGGTTCCAGAGCTTGCGGCGTTTCTTGGTATTGGACATAGGCACCTACGCGAGGGTTACGATGCAAACGGGAGAGTTGTGCACAACGCGCCCTTCCAGTACGGGTCCAGCTACCGACACGTGTTTTTCACGCTGAATGCGACGACCAGGCGCATTAATCGTTTTTCACGAGAGTTCTGCATTGCCGCGCTCGACCACTCGTATGCATGCGAGGGAATCTCTTTTATCATGGGCGCTTTCCTCCGTAATAGCAAAACAAACACCATAAGTTTTACTTATGGTATTAACGATTGCGAATCGGCTCTTCTTACCCTAAGCATGGCGCGGTTGCACGCATTGCTTGAGTTCGACCCCTTGCACGCCATTGCAAAAATAATATAAGCTGCAAAATGCGAGACTATTAATAGAACAACGCAGCACCCGCTAAGTTTAGCAACAACACCTGCCTAAATAATCTCGCGTTGTACATGGTGCTACCCCTAAAACGCGTGTCAAATCAAGTGGTTTTCGGCCCAAAACCACTTGTTGCCAAACGCGTGCCGTGGAACAATGCGCCCCGGCGTTCACAGAACCAAGTAAAAAGCGACGCCGCAAACTTGCGTCGCAGTTTGCAAAATGACGTCGGTGACGATCGGGTTCCACCACCCTTTGTGGAGCAACAACAGCTACTAGTCGCGGCCAAGTTGCTGATGTTGATGGCCAAGGAAACAAAACCACCCAAGCCCCGATGCGGCATGTGCGACGACTGCGTGCGGCAAGACTGCGGCAAGTGTCAAAATTGCCTAGACAAACCAAGATTTGGCGGCTTTGGTTCTAGAAAACGGGCGTGTAGCAAACGAAAGTGTATGTATATCACATCAAAAAATGACAACCCCGACTCCGGACTTCAGGTCTTGCCATCGCAAACAGCGCGTGTCACTAAAACAACAGTCGCCCCACACGTTTCGTCTCACGAACTTGACGCAGAAATCCACCGCAGTTTGGATTTCTGTGGTGGACGCAAGTGGTCACTAGAGTCATAGCTTCCCGGTGACACTATATTTACAAGATTCTCATTCGCCATCTTTTTCACTTCCTCATCGGATGGTAGATCAGCAGCATTGTAACGTTCCCATTTAGCACGCGCAGGCATTTCACCAGTCAGAATTTTATATTGTCCGTCGTCGTCGTAGGTGTAATCTTCTGCTTCTATCCAAGGCTTCTCGGATGGGTAAAAGTCACCGTCGTCGTAGCTGTAATCGTAACCACCGTCTTCATAGGGGTAGGCGTAGAAGTCGTCGTAGGTGTCTTCATAATCATAGCCACGCGCGCCTGCACCAGGCGTGTTGTGATCATCGTAAGTGCCATCGTAGCTGTGCTCATGCCAAAGACGCGCTGGCTTGTTTAGCAAGATGTCTGGAACTGAAGACGGTGGCGCAAGGCCTTTGTATTCGTCGTAAGTGTCGTACTCGTACTCGTAGCTTTCCGTTTCCCATCTGTATGGTGACCGCCGACACACTCTGTGTTCTTTATACTTGTCCCCACGTATGGTAAACGATGCGCACAGGTGTATAGGGTAGTCCCCCTCAGCGGCGATGTCGAATGCAAGGCAGATCGGATTTGCGTCGCATGCTTCTTCGGCTTCACTTCTGGTACTGTAACGCGGTCCGTCCAACCCATCGCTGCATTTAATGCCCAGTGGAGTGCATCTGTACGGCTCTAACGGTGGCGGAGTTTTAAGAAGCCCAAGACCGAGACCGACATAGTCAAACTCTTTTTGTGCATCCACGTCGCGAGACAAGTGAAAGGCAGGTTGCTTGTCAGAGCTAGAAGGAGCGTCTTGGTGAAAGTAAATGACTTCCTCTTCCCACGGTTCGACATAGTCAAACTCTTTTTGTGCATCCACGTCGCGAGACAAGTGAAAGGCAGGTTGCTTGTCAGAGCTAGAAGGAGCGTCTTGGTGAAAGTAAATGACTTCCTCTTCCCACGGTTTTACATGTGAGGATGGAGAGGGAGAGGGGACAGGTGCCGGCTTCCCCGAATAGGACGCCTTTGCCTCGCGTATGGAACTGCGAAAGTTGGCATCCATTTTTTGCAATTCGGGAAACATTGCTTCTACGTGGGCTTGCCACTCGTTGTCAGGCATGGGAGCATGGGGACGTCGTGGCACGTGTCGCTGTCGGAATGCTGCTTTCGTTTCCCGCATTTGCGTGTTCCACAGAGCTTTCTCAATTGCCATTTGCACCATATACCAGACATATTTCACGTTGCTCATTAAAATTCCATGCAGAGCCTCCGGTGGAGTATTTTTCTTCGGCATGGATTCTCTCACCATTGACGCAGAGATCCAGTTGCCCATTTCCATCACATACTGTTCTAGAGAATGCTCGGAAGAGCCAGTCATGATCAAGCCGGGTGGCTCGGGTGGCTCGGGTGGAGGTGGTGGAGGTGGTGGGGGCGGACAGTTGATGCATCCCGGTAGCCAGCATCCCTCACACTGCGCGCCATACTGCATTGATAAGCGATTTCCGATCGATTTTGCCCATGCGCTCATTGTGTCCATTGCTTGTGCTATAGACTCTGTTATTTCTTCAAATTCCTCTCTGCGAACATATATAGATGATATGTCAGGTGGTGCCGGAGGGGGAAGCGATGAAATGCAGCTTCCGACCGACGCAGAATTTGCCGGAACGGTTGCTAGATTATTTTTTCCTAGCGTCCAGTCCCAAGGATACAACCGCGACAAGTACCCCCTCGACGCTCCCAAGACGCGTTCGGCCTGTAGCACAGAGTCTGTAGTTGCACACACCAGCCCCTCGCAACATTCTGCGCCGTAGCGAAGAGAATTACTAATTGAACATGGCGCTCCTTGAACGGCGCAAAGGTCACCGTAAACGGTTTCTGTAAAAGGTTGCGAAGGGCCGTTGCGAACAACGTCGCTTGTAACGTTTGTGGAGATGGCATACCCAAAAAATGACACTGCAGCTATCGCAAACATCTATCCGGTTATTTTTTTGCAGTTGTTACTGTTATTATTTAGAAAGGGTTTATCTTAGCGCTTCAACTATAATGCTTACACTGGATACACTGTCCAGTATCGCCCCTTTTGTTTCCCCCCCCTCCCCCCCCCCCCCACCCCCCCCCCCCCGCCCCCCCCCCCCCCCCCCCCC